>Ga0214923_10007554_pt1 | contig 11825 bp, 9 predicted proteins | sample LL1510_MetaG_FD_177993 | JGI IMG/M metagenome (GOLD analysis project Ga0214923, IMG submission 177993) | Freshwater microbial communities from Lake Lanier, Atlanta, Georgia, United States - LL-1510 | ecosystem: Environmental > Aquatic > Freshwater > Lake | place: USA: Georgia | collected 2015-10-15 | reverse complement strand
AACGTCTACAGACCGCATTCGGCTCTCCAGGGGCGTACGCCCCTGGAAGTCCTCCAGCAATGGAAAGCGGCTTGATCACCCCACTAGCTCTCATAGGAACTGGAGCAGCAAAGGGGGTCACGTCACCTGCCAATATTCATGACAGCCAGATGCTCCCGCAACTCCTAGATCCTGAGAATGAGCATGATTATGTCTGGGCCGATTCGGCCTATTCAGGCGAATGCTTTGAAGATCTATTGAGCCTCGGCGGATTCGAAAGCCTGATTCACGAAAAGGGAGCTCGCAACAATCCGCTAAGCGAAGCATCCAAAGAGCTGAATCGCATTAAATCCGCAATCAGAGCATGCGTAGAACACGTCTTTGGATGCATGGCAATGTCGATGGGTGGAAAGATGACCAGAAGAATTGGACTGGCGAGATCCGAAGCTTGGTGGGGGCTCAAAAATCTCACCTTCAACTTCCTCCGATATCTCCAGCGCACTTCTGGTCTGGCTGCAGTTGAATCGCTCTGACAACAGAGCCAGCAATTTGTCTCCAATTCAAATGAGATAGGGGTGTGCCTGTGCATCATGTGCCGCTTCTGGGGCGGCATTTTTAATGTCGTTCGATTGCCAGTGAATCCCGATTATTCGAGGTGCCCTTATTGCTTTCGATTCGTTCGAAGGTCTTCCGGAGGTCACTGGCATCGACAAGATCGAGATATTCAAAAAAGGGCGCCTCGTTACACCAGAAAACGAATTCGTGAGGCTCGTTACAGGCGCAGGGATGCCATTAGAGCGCCTTCGTACGGTAAAGGGGTTCTACAACGAAAGCCTTACCACTGCGCTCCGAGATGAACTCCTTCCTGGTAAGGCTGCGTTCATCTACGTTGATTGCGACCTCTATGCGTCTACGGTTCCGGTTCTTGAGTTCGTGAAAGACTTTCTCCAGGTTGGGACTATAATTGTTTTCGACGACTGGAACTGTTATCATGCTGATCCATGTAAAGGAGAGCGGTTGGCCTGGGCTGAATTTAGAGCCAGAAACCCCCATCTAATATTTGAGGATTTCTATGTAACCAATGAGGCGAAGGCATTCGTGTTTGTTCGAGATTCACTGTTTCCTCAGGCTGCATCTGCCCTCTAATGCTTGCACTATCTAGTCCTCCATAGCTTATCATTTATGTAGTAATTCAGCATTGTATCTGCCTGATTAAAATGGCTGCTTCCATGGCTCATCCTACCGTTTGCCAATTAAATTACCGTTGTGCTATTTGTGGAGGCGACGTTGTAAAAGTGCGTTTAACGCATACTGAGCCAGACCGATTCGAAAAGCATGTCGGGATACCAGGTTCTGACTACAGTAGGGAGTGGATCGAGTGCGGTTTTTGCGGTTGCTGTACTAATGTCATGCAGCCGTCCAATTCAGCACTATTAGCAGAGTTGGCCGATGGCTACTACGAGGTCGATTTAGGCAGCTCAACGATTGCCGACAAATTTTCTATCGTTATGGCTCTACCTGAACACCTCTCCGATAATGCAGCAAGGGTTCAGCGTGTTTCCAGTCGTCTCAAGTCATGGTGTGCTGCTCTTGGTGCAGGTAAGGAGTCAGTAAGAATATTAGATATCGGTGCTGGAACAGGAGTCTTTTTAGCGAAACTCTTGCAGCAGAGTGGAAGTGAGCTGCTGCCTTTCGAAGCAGTAGCTTTAGAACCTGATCCAATTGCTGCAGAGCATTTGCGAACCATAGGAGGTTTCGAGGTGATTGAAAGCTGCTTTGAGCACTTCAAGGTTGGCGCAGGCTATAACCTTGTAACGCTCAACAAGGTTATAGAGCATGTGCCGGACCCTGCTTCGTTGTTAGCTCAAATTTCTTCTGTATGTGATTCCGATACTGGTCTTGTCTACGTAGAAGTGCCCGATACCGAGACGATAGACTTCAGGTCGCCATCGGACAATATTCTTGGTTCTCTTCATCATCATCTTTATAGTCCTACGGGATTGAGTATCTTATTTGACAAATGTGGTCTGAAAGTGCTCGACATAGCTCGTGTCGCTGAGCCGAGTGGCAAAATCACCGTCTACGGCTTCGCTTGTCCAGCATCTGCTTTCATCAACTATGTGGCTACTGGAGGTGACATTTGAAACTCATAGCTGAAATCGGTTCGGTCCACGACGGTTCATTTGGCAATGCCTGCAAACTGATCGAACTTGCGGCGCGTTGCGGCGCTGATGTTGTGAAGTTCCAAACCCATATCTCAAGCGCTGAGACTGTGCGCAATGCACCAATGCCATCGTATTTTCGGGGTGAGCCTCGCTACGAGTATTTCGAGCGTACGGCCTTCTCTCCTGCCCAATGGCGCGAGCTGCGCGAGGAGTGCTCGCATCATGCCGTCGAGTTTCTGTCATCGCCTTTTTCGATCGCGGCCGTCGATCTGCTAGAGGAGATCGGAGCTTGTATCTATAAAGTCCCCTCGGGAGAGGTCAGTAACTTGCCCCTGCTTGAGCATCTTGCTGCCCTGGGCAAGCCGGTCTTACTCTCGTCGGGCATGAGCTCGTGGACCGAGCTCGACATGGCTGTCGAGCTGCTGCGCGACCGCGTCGAATTGAACGTGATGCAGTGTACCTCTGCGTACCCCTGTCCCCCGGAGCGCGCCGGCTTAAACGTGCTGGCCGAGATACGGCAGCGCTACGGCGAGGGCGTGACGCTGGGCTTCTCAGATCACACCGCCGGTGTCGCCGCGGGCCCTGCCGCAGCAGCGCTCGGAGCCACTGTCATCGAGAAGCACTTGACGTTCTCGCATGCTATGTATGGAAGCGACGCGGCAAACGCGCTCGAGCCTGACGATTTTGCTCTGTATGCCCGATCTGTTCGCGAGGTATGGACCATGCTCTCGCATCCTGTTGATAAGGACGACCTTACTCCGTTCCAGGAGATGAAACGAGTCTTCGAAAAGAGCGTTGTAGCTGCTCGTCCGATTGTGGCCGGCAGCCTAATTACACGTTCTGATCTGGATTTTAAGAAGCCGGGTAACGGCATCCCCGCCAGCCACTACGAAGCAGTGATAGGCCGGCGTGCGCGGCGTGATCTCCCGACCGACCACCAGTTCTCGATAGCAGATTTCCAATGAGGAAGGTATGCACAGTGATTGGCTCCAGGGCCAATTATAGCTCGATCAAGTCGGCCATGCGTGCGATTCAGCGCCATCAGGGCCTCGAACTTCAGATTGTTGCCGCCGCCTCGGCATTGCTCGATCGCTACGGCCAAGTGGTCGACTTGATCGAGACGGACGGTTTCGAGATCAATGAAAGGCTGTACATTCTGATTGAGGGCGAGACGCCAGTTACTATGGCAAAGTCGACCGGCATAGGGCTGCTCGAACTATCGTCAGCGTTCGACCGGCTAGCTCCCGACGTGGTGATAACAGTCGGTGACCGTTTCGAGACTATGGCGACCACGCTGGCCGCCGCCTACATGAACATCCCAGTCGCTCACACCATGGGTGGCGAGGTGTCGGGCACCATTGATGAGAGCATCCGTCACGCCGTCACCAAGTTCGCGCACATCCATTTCCCCGCCAGTCGCGACGCAGCAGAGCGCATCGTCAGATTAGGCGAACGGCCCGAGATGGTTTTCCAGGTCGGCTGTCCACGCATCGATCTTGTGGCTGAGATCTTGGCGGAGGATGGTTGCGAGCTTGATAGCCAAATATTCGACATTGGTGTCGGTGATCGTATCGACCCTATGAAACCCTTCGTTCTGGTCAGCCAGCACCCGGTAACCACAGAGTACGGTGAGGGTGAGCACCAGATAAACGAGACCCTGAGCGCTGTGCGGGCGACTGGCATGCAGGCAATCGTTCTATGGCCCAATTCAGATGCGGGTTCAGATGATATCGCCCGCGGCATTAGAAGGTTTCGTGAGCAAGGCATGGCCTCTAATATGCACTTCTTCAAGAATCTCCCTATATCTACTTATATACACCTGATGAAGAGGACCAGTTGCCTTATTGGCAACTCTTCTAGTGGTATACGTGAAGGTTCTTTCATTGGCACCCCTGTCGTTAATATAGGCTCCCGCCAGGCCTATAGAGAACGCGGCAATAATGTTCTTGATGTTGCTCCAATTTCATCTGAAATCCAGAAAGCTATTGCTATCCAACTTGCGCATGGTCCTTACCATAGTAATGACATATATGGTAACGGATCTTCAGGGCAAAGGATTGCTGATATACTTGCCGGCCTAGGGACAGTGTCAGTTCAAAAGAGAATCATTTACTAAGCTATTCCATGAAAATTCTAGCTGTTGTTCCAGCTCGTGGAGGCTCCAAATCAATACCACTTAAGAACATTGCACCGCTCGCAGGTAAACCCTTGATTTCGTACACATTAACCTGCGCAAAGTCCTCCTCTTTTATTCATCGGGTTGTTGTTTCCACGGATCATCATCTTATTGAAAAGATTTCTCGTTCTTACGGGGTAGAGGTTATTGTTAGGCCAGATTATATGGCAACTGACGAAGCGTCTACTCATAGTGTAATTCTTCATGCAGTCTCAACCCTTGCTTTACAAGGCTATTGTCCAGATGCTGTAATTACATTACAACCAACATCCCCCTTGCGAACAGTAAATCATATTGACGATGCCTGCGCTGTTTTTGCTTCTGACCCCTCTGCTGACAGTCTTGTAAGCTGTGTCTATGTTCCACACATCTTCACTCCTTGTTCGATTATGAGATCTGATGACAATGGCTATCTATACCCTTACCTAACTATACCTCAGCCCAATCGTCGCCAAGACAAAGAGATCTTCTTTGCTCGCAATGGTGCCGCTATCTATATTACGCGTACTAAAAAGCTTTCGGAATATATCTATGGTGGTCGTCTAATTCCATTCTTAATGGACGAATACTCTTCTCTTGATATTGATACACCAGCTGACCTTGCAGAAGCGGAGCGTAGGCTATCGGAAGTCGGTTTAATTAAACGATAATGAGTATCCTTCATTTCTTGCGTACTTTATCTGTTCGTGCTTTGCTCGAACTAGATCTTTTTGGTTGGCGGATCAAAACAGCTCCAATATCCAACTCTCATCGTCCTAGCAATGACTCTGTCATTTTGATCTGCGACCTATGGACGATGATCTCTGTGGCAAAGATTCAAGCAATATTTGCGGCTTCACTATCCATACGGGGTTGCTCCCCTGTAGTTCTCCTTCGTAAGCGAAACAAGTTAATCTGCGGTATCTATAGCGCATTATGCGCTAATTTTCGTTTCGTCTTCTTGGATGATTATGTAACACCCTCCTTGCTTTCAGAATACTCCATTCAAGCCAGAGAATATATAAATTCCTATCCTTGCCTTGACGAGTTTATAGGCTTTGAGATTAATGGATTCCGAATTGGCAGGAATGTGCTCTCACGTGCAGTCCGGGCTTTCCGAGTTGGCCGCTTAGATCCATCTAATCCCAAACATATGGCATTGTTGATCGATACACTCGCTGAATCACTAGTTGCCATGCATGTCTCTGGAGATATTCTGCTTAGTTTATCGCCAGATAAGGCCTTATTCCTTGAAAAAGGCTATACTCCTGCCGCAGAAATATTTGATGCTTGTGTCCTAAATAATATTGACACCATTCAATGGTTTAGTGCACCCCAAGACGATCATCTCATCTTTAAGCGATTTAATACTGCCACTCGCTCCCACCATCCTTTTTCGCTTGGTGATTCATCTTGGTCGCGAATCCTTCAATTGCCATGGTCTAATGTTTATGAGAATCATGTTTTAGACAAGATCTTCTCCCACTACGATGGCCTCTCTTGGTACAACCGCCAGCAGTTGCAGATTGGCAAATGTTACTTCACTCCTACTCAGACAAGAGCTCTACTTGGTTCATCTTCCGCCCGAAAAATAGCTGTTATCTTTGCGCATGTTCTTTATGACGCCACGTTTTTTTACGGCTCAAATCTATTTGCGGATTATGAACAGTGGCTGATAGAGTCTGTACGTTTAGCTATCTGTAATACATCGCTTAACTGGTTTATTAAGGTTCATCCCTCTAATGCTTGGCGGTCTCGCATGGATGGCTCAAAGATGGAGCACCTTGAATCCAATCTTCTATTGAGAGAATTCGGCGACCTCCCTCCACATATTTCCATAATACCTGCCGATACTCCTATTAATACATACTCTTTCTTTAATGCTATTGATTATGCGCTTACAGTACGTGGCACAGTTGGAATGGAGTTTCCATGCTTCGGTGTCCCAGTTGTTACCGCTGGCGACGGTCGCTACAGCAAAAAAGGCTTCACAATTGATCCTCCAACGGTAGATGCCTACCAAAATGTCTTGCTGAACCTTCATAATATTCCCCCACTCTCGACTGATCAAATTACACTGGCACGAAAATACGCCTACGGTTCATTCTTTCTGCGGCCCATTCCACTTAAATCTTTTTCTATTAAAAACAGCCACAACCGCTTCGTCGTTTCGGAGCTCAAGCAATCCGTTGTCTTCGATTCTCCACCGACATCGTCGTTGGTTTTCAATGCAGACTTGTCGGAGATTACCAGATTTATTCTTGAATCCAATGATGATGATCTCCTTGCATCTCTCTAGGCCCTTGCAATTACATGTGATAAACTTTTGCGATCCTGTGCATGGCTGACGCTTCGCACTCTCCATTCTAATAAACCAGTATAGTTTTCTTTTCGTAATCCACTATGTGTGGGATCGTAGGAATCCATGGCGCTCAGGATCCTCAGTGGATCAAATCTATGAATCATGCTCAGAATCATCGCGGCCCCGATGATTCTGGCTCTTATTGGGATCCAGCTACATCCCTCAGCTTGTCCATGAGGCGCTTATCTATTATTGACCATACAGGCGGTCATCAGCCAATGGTTTCTCCTGATGGTCGCTTCGTACTTGTCTACAACGGAGAAATTTTCAACTCACCTTCTCTTCGTCTTGAGTTGGAAGCCTCTGGCTTTGTTTTTTCAAGTGACCATTCAGACACTGAGGTCTTATTTGCCCTGCTTCAAAGGGAAGGTCGTCATGCCCTCCCCAAACTGAATGGTATGTTTGCTTTCGTATTCTTCGACCGTCAATCTGGCCGGTTGCTCTGTGCACGAGACCGTATTGGGATCAAACCCTTTTATTATACCCACCAATCAGGTATATTTGCCTTTGCGTCAGAACTAAAGAGCCTCCTTTGCATACCTACAGTAGGTCGTTCTATTGATCGACAGAGCCTTTTTAACTACCTTAGCCTTCAATATGTTCCTGGAGTAAACTCTATTATTAGTGGCATTCACCGCCTTCCACCTGCCCATTGCCTTGTATATGATATTAATTCTTGCTCTTATGAGACGTATCGTTGGTGGCATTTTGCCTTCGATCCTGATCCTTCTCTCTCCTTGGCTGACTGGTCATATCTGATTCGCAATACACTTCATGATGCTGTCCGTCGTTGGTCACTATCTGATGTACCTATTGGTGCTTCACTCTCTGGCGGTCTAGACTCTTCCGCTGTTGTTACTCTTGCCAGTAGTCTTGGTTTAGATATTCATACTTTTTCGCTTGGTTTTACTCACAACGACGAATCAACCTGGAACGAGCTTCCGCTCGCGCGCCAAATAGCCTCACAATGTGGGACAAAACACTCTGAAATTATTATCGATTCAGAGATTCTTCTAGACGATCTTGAGTATATGGTCTCTGCGCTCGATGAGCCATATGGCGGTGGGCTACCCTCTTGGTATATTTATAAGCACATGGCAAGCCGAGTAAGTGTCTGTTTGACTGGAACAGGTGGCGACGAGCTTTTCGGTAATTATGGTAAGTGGGTGAACTTAGAGCACAGATTCTTACATTTTCTGCCATCTCGCACTTCGGCCGGAGTCGATCTTCCTTTCTTTAGAGGCAGATTCTTCAACCGCTATTATTATTTTGGCGACTCAGATAAGAGGTCGATTCTCATCGACCAAGGGGTTGGATGTATTGATACAGCGGAAATTCTCTTCCGTCATTTCTCTTCTGCTAATTCGACTTCTGTCCGTGATGCAGTTGCCATCACGGATTTTGCAACTCAGCTGCCTGACGAGTTCTTGCATATGACAGATAGATTCTCCATGTCTCATTCGGTCGAAGCTCGGACTCCCTTTCTTGATAATGAGCTCATTAATGTAGTTCAGCAAATACCCGCTCGCCTAAGAACTGCGCATTTTGATTATAAGATGCTACTCCGTAATTCTCTTCTCCCCATTCTCCCATCCCAAATTCTCAACGCACCCAAAAAGGGGTTTGTTCTTCCTCTTCCCATTTGGCTCAGGGGACGACTTGCGGAGCTTGCCCATGAACTTTTAAATCCTCGGAGACTCGCGGAACAGGGAATCTTTAATTCATCGCTCTACTACCGATATGTTGAACCTCATCTCTCGGGCAAAGCTGATCATTCTCAAAAGATCTGGACCCTAATAATGTTTCAAATTTGGCATAAACAGCTAGATGCTGTCTGCTTGCTGAAATAGTGGAAAACTGCTCTATCTATCCTGTCATTCTCGCACTCGCTATATGCACTTGCAAATTGGAAAGAACCTTAGTGCGACTATATCGCTTTTAACTCTTAAAGACTTAAGAGTAATGCTGACCATCCCCAGTGATCGCATCGCGATTTTCAGAGCGTGGTAAATGGTCGTAAGCGCCATCCGTCATGCCCCTTCGTGCTGCCATCCAATCTCCCTCCCCCCCTTTTTTGATCCAGATCTGTAAACTCTCTATGTCTTTGAGAATTGCACCTCATTGACTCGTTGTAGCTGATTGGCAGCCTAGGGTCGTTCTCCGTCTTGCAGTATTCGTGTTCGCATGGTTTCTAGTTCAGTTCAATGAACTTCATGATTAGGGTGCTGTACGAAGTACTGCAAGATTCAATACCCCAGCGCCCAGCTTTGTATCTTTTCCTATCTGCATGACCGTTCTTGTCACCGGTGCAATCGGCTTTATCGGCTTCCACCTCAGCACCCGTCTGCTTGAGCGGGGCACCCCGGTGGTGTGTTTCGACAACCTCAATCCCTATTACGACCCAGCCCTGAAGCGGGCTAGGCTGGAGCAGCTGCAGGCCACTGCGGGCCGCACCCGCACCCCCTTTGAGTTAATTGAGGCTGACCTTGAAGACCGCGCCGCTGTAGAGACAGCTTTTGCCACCCACCAACCGGCAGGTGTGGTAAATCTCGCTGCTCAGGCGGGAGTGCGTTACTCGATCGAGAATCCGGCGGCCTACATTCAGTCCAACCTGGTGGGCTTTGGCCACATCCTGGAGGCTTGCCGACACCACTGCGTGGATCATCTGGTGTATGCGAGCAGCAGTTCAGTTTATGGCGGTAACACCAACCTGCCTTTCACAGAACATCATAATGTTGACCATCCGGTCAGTTTGTACGCCGCTAGCAAGAAAGCCAATGAGCTAATGGCCCATACCTACAGCCATCTTTATGGGCTGCCGGCGACGGGTATGCGTTTTTTCACTGTTTATGGGCCCTGGGGCCGGCCTGATATGGCCCTGTTTATGTTTACTAAGGCGATCCTCGCAGGCCGGCCTATCCAGGTGTTTAACAACGGCAAGATGGTACGAGATTTTACCTATATCGACGACATCGTCGAAAGCTTGCTTCGGGTGCTCGACAAGCCGCCCTGCCCGGACGCCGCCTTTGATACCAATTCCCCCGATCCGGCCACCAGCTGGGCACCGCACAGGGTTTTCAACGTCGGCAACTCCAATCCCACCCCCTTAATGGACTACATCGAGGCAATTGAGGCTGCCCTGGGCATTACCGCCAGCAAGGAGCTGCTGCCGCTGCAGCCCGGCGATGTGCCCGCCACCGCCGCTGATACTGCTGCGTTGGAAGCATGGACCGGCTTTAAGCCGTGTACCCCAGTACGCGAGGGTGTCGCGCGGTTTGTGGCTTGGTACCGCCACTTTTACGACACCTGAAACCTGTCAATGAATCATCCATTTCCTGAAATCAGCACCTGCACGATCGCTGTGATCGGCCTTGGCTATGTCGGCCTGCCGCTTGCACTGGAGTTTGCTAAGCCTCAGGCCTGCCATCGCACTGGTGTACAACTGCAACGTCGTGTAATTGGTTTTGACATTAATATACAGCGCCTAGACGAGCTCCGTAAGGGATTCGACCGTACCAACGAGACTAGTGCTGAGGAGTTGAAGGCGGCGTATCGGCTGGAGTTCACCAACGACCCGAATCAGCTGGCCCAGGCTGACGTTTTCGTGCTCACGGTGCCCACTCCAATCGACAGTGCGAAGAGACCGGCATTGGCGCCGCTAGAAAAAGCCACCGCCACTGTTGCTCGTGCTCTTAAGCAACGCCGTTCAGACTTTATGCCATTGGTGATCTACGAGAGCACGGTGTATCCGGGGGCCACGGAAGAGGTCTGTGTGCCGATTCTAGAGAGTGAATCTGGCCTGGTTTTCAACGAGAGCTTCTATTGCGGCTACAGCCCCGAGCGGATCAACCCGGGTGATAACGAAAAGAAACTCACCACGATCGTCAAGGTGACCAGTGGGAGTACGGCCCAGGCGGCAGCCTGGGTTGATGATTTATACGGGTCAATCATCACTGCTGGTACCCATTTGGCCCCAAACCTGAAGGTTGCCGAGGCCGCCAAGGTGATCGAGAATACTCAGCGCGATCTTAATATTGCCCTTGTGAACGAATTGGCAATGATCTTCCGCCTGCTGGGCATAGACACACTTGATGTCCTCGAGGCGGCAGGCACTAAGTGGAACTTTCTGCCATTTCGGCCCGGGTTGGTCGGTGGCCATTGCATTGGAGTGGACCCTTACTACCTCACACATAAGGCGGAGCAGCTTGGCTATCACCCGCAGGTGGTGCTTGCGGGCCGGCGTATTAACGATGGTATGAGCCGCTGGGTGGTTGAGCAGCTGGTGCTGGAGATGGCACGCCGTAGTAAGGTGATTGCCGGGGCCCAAGTGCTAGTCCTCGGCCTTACCTTCAAAGAGAATTGTCCTGATCTGCGCAATTCGCGAGTTGTAGATGTTATCCAGGGGCTGCAGTGCTACGGCATCCAGCCGGTGATTGTCGATCCCTGGGTGAATGCGGAAGAAGCTCGCTGCGAGTATGCGCTCACGGTCATGCGCACTATTCCATCTGGCAATCGGTATGAAGCCGTGATTGCTGCTGTGGCACACAGGCAGTTTCAGGGAATTCCTGAGGCTCGCTGGCGAGAGCTGCTGCTGGCGGATGGGGTCTTACTGGACCTCAAGGGCGTGATACCGCGGGCTCTGCAGCCTTTGCGCCTTTGAGTCATTCCAATTTTATTTTTTTTAACCTACCCCTCATATCCTTGACCTCTAGGAGGTTGCGGAAAAATGCGAGGAGAAGGTGCCCTCCTGGGCGGCTCGTGACCGTTTTGGGGTCTGCGTTAATCAGGTTGACCGCCGCTAGAAGCCTGGTTTTCGGCATGAACGATCCTGAATGCGGTGTCCGGAGAATGCTTGGCGGTGCTTTTTGCTCCCTGTTGCCACTTTCATGCCATCACCTCCTTAGCTCTGAGCAGGTTGGTGATCCGGATCAGGTTTAAGTGTCCCGTGTCAATCAGGTTGAACGGCGCTCAATCAGATTGTCGTGGGACATTTAGGGCCTCCTGAATAAGGCCAGACCAGTTGCGGCGCAATAGATATGAGCAGTTTTTGGCGGTAAAATGTACGCAAATGGGCCCATTTGCGCCCAAAAGCCGCCCAGAGTTTTCCACATGTATCGGCGCGAGCATCGTGATCAGCTCTCGTTCAAGGATTTCTTCCTGCCAT
>Ga0214923_10007552_pt1 | contig 11828 bp, 8 predicted proteins | sample LL1510_MetaG_FD_177993 | JGI IMG/M metagenome (GOLD analysis project Ga0214923, IMG submission 177993) | Freshwater microbial communities from Lake Lanier, Atlanta, Georgia, United States - LL-1510 | ecosystem: Environmental > Aquatic > Freshwater > Lake | place: USA: Georgia | collected 2015-10-15 | reverse complement strand
CACTAAAAATCACCAATTTTTTTAACTTTTCTGAAAAATTTCCAACTTTCACACAAACTGAGTTTGTGCGAAAGATGGTCGCGCGTGCGCGGAGATTTTTCAGGGATAAAATGGAGAGAATAAAAAAAGAAAGAGGTATTTTTATTATTATTATTTATTATTACTTTTATCAATATTCAATATTTCATTAATTATGTTTGTCCATTTGTAGATGTCTGGTTGAGACATGATTTTACTTATGATAAGTTCAGCATTGGTTGGCAGATTCCAGACAGAAATAATATCACTTAACTTGCTTCTTAGTGTATCAAATGATGGAATTCCATTGTCAATAACGACTTTTCTTAATTCGGCCAAATCATCAATCTTAATATTGTGTATTAAATGTTCTAAAACAAATAGTTTTTGATGTTCTATTAAAGAATTTGTTGATTCTTCGAATGGAATTCTATTTATGAGGTTGTAATATGGATTGAAAACTTTTACTCTATTGTTATTGATAGAATATACAAAGTGATATATTCTATCATTTAGCTTTGGGAAACATCCATGTTTGTCTCTGCAACCCATGCCAATAATAATGTGATCTAAATGTTCTTTTATTGCATCATCAAATTGTCTTGCAATTGAATCCATGTGTAGTCCTATGAATGCATCAATAATGAATAATGAGTTATCTTTGATTGATATTACAATCAAATTTGAAATTAATTCTAATATTTCATGATGTTCAATATTCTTTCTAACACAATAAACCTTTTCATTTGTAATCATCGGCGTGCATTTTGGAGGGTCTTCTAATTCTGGATCAATCAATATCAAGTGAATATTTGCATCGGAGTGATCTCTTTTAAATTTATATAATGTTGTTGGATATTGTTGGTTAAAATCTGCACTGGTTGACTCATCAAAATTAGCTTTGCTACCTATTGCAACATATATAATTCTCATGTGTTGTTCAGATGATTCAATCGAATCACATATTGAACGATATATTGAAGTATCTTCGGCCATTGTAGAATAGTATTTTTTAAAAGACATTTGTTTTGAATATATCTTTCAATTTTTATTAATATAAATCCAATGCCATAAAAAACTGAAATTCAAAACGCCTAAAGAAAAATCTTGATATAGTATATTACTTCATCATGTCAGATAATCCACAATTACTTGCTATGAAAAAGGATTCTGAAACAGTCAGAAAAACTGTTTTAGAAAATGTACTAAAGATGCTGTTTGAAAGAAAATTAATAAAACAAGAATCAATTGAACAACATATGCAAAAATTTAAAAATCCAACTGATGATAATACCTATTCAATCGATCTGGAAAAAGATAAAAAGAAAACAATTGTAAGATTAATACCACAAAAAATTGTGGGCGTCACAAAAATTCCAGTCATAAAAGAATTTTTAGACTCATATAAAAATCATCATAAGATCATGATTTTTGATTCCATCACAGATAAAGCGAAAGCATCATTATCTACCGCTCATACAGAGGTATTCACTGAAGACTTTTTTATGATTAATATTACAGATCACATTGATTCACCTAAATATGAAATTCTTAGTGAACAAGAAGTTACTGAATTATTAAACACATATAATGTAAAAAGAAATAATTTGAATAAAATATTAACATCAGATCCTATTGTGAGTTATTTTAACCTAAAAAGAGGGCAAGTAATAAGAATTTTGAGATGTTCAGAACAAACTCAAAAAAGTGTGGCATATAGAATTGTTGCAAAGGGCTAAATTCGATCATCTTCATTTTTTTGTTCTTCAATCATCTTAAGATATGCAATTTGAAGTTTTTTTTCAAACTCTTTATCAATTGGCATTGTGACACTGTTGATATGATGTTGTGAATCTTCTATTTTTTTCTGTATTAGTCTTTGTGCTAGTGCTTGTTCTTGTTTGTCTGAAGTGGTTTTATACAAAGTTTTTAATTCATTTAGAGTTAAGTTGTTATATTTGTCAATATTCATGATAAATGTTGACAAAATTATATTTGAATATATGCGCTAATTAAAATAGATCTTTAACATCCAATATTTTAATATATTCTTTATCCACTAAATTATCTACATTGTTTATTTCTCTAACATCTTTCTTTCTTTCCATCGGGATTTCTATATATTCTCGATATTTCTCATCTATTTTACTTAAGTCAAATTCCATATTTACAGGAGTTAACTTATGCGATTTCAATTTATTTTCATGTTTGTCATATAGTGTTTTTTGTATCTTTTTTGTTTTGCTGAACACCAAATTTATTAATGAAGTGTTATCAAATATTTCTATAATATTATGTATTTTAGAACAACAAAGTACCATATTTATTTGTTCTACATTCGATAAGAATTTAAAACATTTATCCGCAATTTTAAAAAGAATTGCAAACATAAGCAATTGTTTGTGATCCATACGGTAATCTTCACTTGTCTTTATAAGTGCATGTAGAAGAAAATTAAAATCAAAATATTTTTCATAATTTAGTTTGTTAATTGAATAAATTATATTGTCTGTATCACATGATTGTAATACTATTGTAATCTTATCTTCCTCTGACAAAAATTTTTCTTTTATTAATACATCTATAGCTGATGGTGTTAGACTTTTCGACAAAATATTTATAATGGATTTAAAATTTTCCTTATTCTTTTTTGTTTTTCTAAATATTTCAATATAGTTCAAAAAATACCCTGCTTGAAGCTCATATTCTAGCTGATTCAATATATCTCCTTGCTTCTTTGCAGACATAGCAGAATATCTTGTAATAAATGGTTTTAAAAAAACATTGACATCTTTACATCTAATAGTGAAATATAAATAAATTCTTGGCGTCATATCAATGTCTACTACATTCGCAATTTGTTTAATTATTTCAGGCTCTTCAAATTTTTTAATAAAAAAAACCTGTTTATTGGGCAGTCTGCTGGAATATCTTAAGTTCAATATTATGTTATTTACAATTTGTACATTTGAAAATATCCTATTATTATATTTTTTGTAAAGCATTTCACAAACATCGCATGACAGCCCACGCCAATTAGGTACCGAATCTAATAATCGCACACATTCATTAACATCTGATGTTTTTTTAATGACATTCATAATATCCGCATCATATTTATACCAACTATTAATGTAAACAGGTTTGAGTGTTTTTATATTTAAATTATTCTCTTTTGCATATTTAATTATATCTTTGTTTGTTTTTCTATGTCCATAAAATTGAATCGGAAATTGCAAATTATATTTTTTGCATATGTTCATAAATAAATCAATGTTTTTGGGTCGACTACGAATTGTAAAAAGTGGTTTCGTCTTAATGACATTAATAAGATAATCAATACTGGAGTCATCGATCTTAGTCAAAAACTTGCCAAAGTAAACTCTGAATTCCTTTTTGTGAAATAATGACATTTTTATTAGTTTAGAATCCACATATTTTTTAAGTTGACCAATTGTTAATTTATTATTGTATATGGCATTGTATTTAGCAATGTAATTTTTTTGATCTATTATAAATATTATTGGATCAATATTTTTTATTTTTGTTCTATCTAAATATGGAATAATTCTATGTGCCAAATTTAGGAGTCGTCGTTGTGTACAATATTTAAAATAAGAATTGGCATTTGTAATTACCAAGTTTGTTTTTGTTTTTAGTATGTCGAATACCTCGCATATGATAGACTCATTTTTTGGTGTTGTCATCTTAGAATGTCGTCGTTTCCATTTTCCAAAGTTTTTAGTATATTTCGCGTGTCTTTGTCTTGCTTTTTTATAAAATATTCCAAAGTCAAATTTTTTAATAATAAAATCACTCCTTTCAATAATGGCTTTTAATGTATTCAAACAATTCTTCTCAATCGCCTTGTTGAACAATGATTTTAATAATCCATTATCGATTTTTTTTGTTTTGATTATTGATTGTGCGTATAAAACATCTGTTATGATTGTCATCTTGTTAAACTGTTTTAAATTCACATTTGTATTTTTATTAACAATCACTTCTGTTTTATTTAGAACATCCGTCATAAGAATGTTATTTCTTAACTTTTTTTGTAATTTTATTTTTGTATTAGTTTTTATTTTTGGTTTATATAATGCAAGTGTGTAATCAGATAAAATGAAATTATTCGCTTTTAAAAAGTTTGTGTACATATTATTAATTGTCATCTGTTTACCCTTTATAAAAATTTTATCAAGTAGTGACATATACACTCTATATGCTTTTTGTGTTGATGAATCAAAATTCTCCTTTTGAAAATATGAAAGAAAACTTTTTAAAAAAAAATTAGCATGTTCATATTTAAAATCTTTTACAAACTGCTGATAAGTCAATATTTCAAAAAATGAACGTATTTCGTAACGGTGTATCATTCGTTTGTTATTATTTTTTTGCATTAAGAAATAATTATATTTTTCTAAATAAAATTCATAATTTATGTCATTTAAATCCTCTAGATCCTCTAGTTCCATATATACATAATTATCATTTAATTCTTATAACATTTATATGTCATTTATGATTCTTACATATTCTTCATTTACTGTATCATTTATTTTATTCTCTATATCGTGCGTCATCATTATTTTTAATTCTTCATAAATGTATGAATTGATATTTCCAAGTGATTCTAAGTTGTATTTCATATCAGTTGGTATTAATTGTAAATCATCAATTTCCTCAAGACTGTGACTTTTTAGAAGTTTTTCATATAGTTCTTTATGGATTATTTTATTTTTCTGAAATAATTTCCTTACAAAACAAAAATTTATTCTCCAATTTTGATTATAAATACGCAGTAGAATGTTTATTTGATCGGAATTTGATAAAAATCCAAAATGAGCATCCCCCAATGCGATAAGAATATCAATAGTTAAATACGATGATAGTCCATAAAAACAAAGTACGTAATGATATAAATATTCAATTAATATTTCTATTGTAAACTCCTTGATATATTTGACAACATCAAGAATATCTGCCCCTATTAAAAGCAATACAATTAAATTTTTGTATGATAATAAATTTTGACTGGTCATGTATTCAAAGTTTATTTTAGCATTGTTACATGTGGCTAACATACGAATTAAATAGACATGATGTTTGTCATCATTTTTTGTCTTTGTAATAATGTCATTAAGGATAGCTAAATCAATTGTTATTCTATTAATATTGATACTTTTTTGTAAAAAAAGTATTTGACATTCATTAGTATTATCTTCATATGTTTTTATGAAGGTTTTATATATGTATGAACTCCTTCCGCAATATTGTAAAAATACTAAAGTAACACATGAAAAATCTATTTTGTCAATGTATTTTTTAATAAATTTATCATCTAAGAATTTTTCAATAATTGTTTTATTGTCAGATAACAAATGTGAATGAAAAAGGATTGTGTAATATATGAATCGTGAATTACCAAATATTTTATCTCCGAATTTATCCCACAACAATTTAATTTTCATATTGTAATAAATATGATTGGTCAATTGCATATCTTCAAAATCAATATCATGTATATTTTCAATTTTATGAAGTTTTTTTCTGAGTTGCTCGCCAACGCATAATTTTTGTATTGTATAAGCAGAAAAACTGTTATTTATGTAGTTATTATAACATTTATATTTTTTGTATAAATGTCGATTGCTAATTCCGTAACGAATATTATGTTTAGAACAAATTTTAATATTTTTTTTTATGTCCGATTGACTGTCTATTGTTGCAGGCGATTTATCGCAAAATACAGGCTTAGTTTTGATTACATTGATCAAATAATCTATTGTATCATCTCTTAAATACAATAAATTGTCTCCAAATTTTATACTAAAAGATGAACTATAAAATACTTTAGATCTGACAAGATTATTGTTTATATAGTTATCTAAAATGTCTGGAGTGATATTCTTAACTTTTTTTTTATTAAAATTTCCATAGAAATATGTTCTATAACTGTCGTCACTAGACCGCGCACCAAATATCTCCATAGGGTTTACTTTTCTTATTTTACAATATTTACTCAAGAATACCAATAGTTTACATACAAAATAATGTAAACTTGCAGAAATACATTCACCAACAAATTCTCTGCTGCCTGCCAGAATTATTTTATATTTTAATTCCAAACTGTCAAAAACATCATACAACAAATTTTGATCAATAATTTTTTTGTTTCGTCTGATTAATAATAATATCGATTCTATTGTGACAATAGAAATATCAATCAAATTTTTGTTAATTAATGTCTTGAATGTACGCAAACAACAATTTTTAATTGATATATCAAATATTTTCATTGCTATTTTTTTATCAATTAAACCTAATTGACACAGCTTACTTGCGAAATCCTCATCAGTCACGATGTTTAGTTCTGCTAAATTATCAAGCGATACATCCTTCCTTTTTAAAGTGTCAATTTTGTTGAGAACACATGACAGTAAATAGTTATCTTTGTGTTTTTCAAGTAATAATTCCTTTTCGCTTTCTAATAATGCTCCTTTGTATATCACTGCAGTATATTCGGAAAGAATGATATTTTGATATTTAATAAATTTTTTAAGAAAATGATTTATGTATGTCTTATCATATGCATAAATTTTATCGAGAATTGAGAGACAATTAATATATGTTTCTGTATTTGTATTTGTATTCATACTTAAATGCTTGCATATACAAAGAAATGCTTTTATTTCATATTCATTTTTATGATTAAATACTTTTACAAATTTTCTGTATTGACAAATATTTATTACGTGTGAATGCCGCAGCCATGAATACAAAAAAGTTGAATTTTTCATATAATTATGATTAAAACCATATTGATTAAAACCATATTGTTTGACACAATGTTTATAGGTTTCTATAATTTCTTTGGCTGCTATTTGTTCTAAATATTTTATGTCCATTTTGACATCTTATATTATCTATTTGTATTTAGATAGTTAGACATGTTGAATTCAATTTTTTTATTTATAATTTGGTCTTTAGACCAAATCATAAATGAAAAAATGATAAAATTCCCGTTGGAGATATTTGTTGTTAACATACAAAAAATAATACTGAAAACATGTTAAGTGTTTGTCATATTTTAATCACTTAAATATCTGTTATGATTTTAATATATTCTTTATTGACATCCAATTTTTTATCCAAATTTTCATTTATGCCATACACAAGGTTTTTTGATTTTTTTAAATGATTCATTGCCTTAGAATCTAATTTTAAAGTTTCTATATCTAAATCCATTTCAACCGGCTTTAACTCAACATCATATTTTACATTTTTTTTTATTAAATAATCATATATGTCTTTACTTATTATGTTTGTTCTTTGAAACAAGTCTTTCATTAAAATATTTATGTCTTTTATTACATCATACTCATATAGTTTTGAGAATAAAAGAAACAATAATGTAATATTAATTTTTTTAGAATCTGACAATAATTTAAATATTTGGTCTGCCAACTTAACTAAAAATGGGCACTCCGTAATCTTATAACCATGGTGGCTACATTCATATAGTGCTTCCAGAAAACATTCAAATGAAAAATATTTGTCGTAATTTAGTTTATTCAATGAATATTTTACAATATCCATATTCTTAATTATTATACAGATTAATTTATCTTGAGGGATCAAATTATTTTTTTGTATACAATCAAATAGTTCAACAGTCATAGTTGTATACATAATCTTTTTAACAAAATAGTCTGTGGTTTGTTTTGTCTTTTTGGTATTATTAATCAGATCAATTATAAAAAATTGATAACGATACATACTCAATCGTATTTTTAAATTACCAAGAAATATATATTGTTCTTCTGCAGATTTTTTTTTATAGTTAGCAAGAAAGGCGTTATAAATATCTGAATCTCTTCCGCATTTGAGAAAATATCCGATATTGTCTGGAGTAAAATTATCATCTCTAATATATTTTCCCATTAAATTTTGATCTGTTATTTTTTCCATTATGCTTCTATATTGTTTATGATATCTTACATCATTAAATATATCATGTGACAACAATTTATTCAGTATTATCGAATCATTAAATATATCATTGCCAAATCTATTATATAGAGCTTCGTATACATAAACATGAATGTATTGCCTTGTTTTTGATTGCAAATATTTCATACACTCAGAAAGAGTTTTTGAATTTTTAATAAAGAGAATATCTGGATCTATTTTAATTTGTTTTAAATATTTTGAAGGATTGATGTTGTTATCTTTCATATATTTTATTAAATATTTATTGTTTTTGATTTCAAAAAATGCCCTCAGCGGAAATGGAATATTATATTTATGGCATAAGTTAATATATGTTTTGATATATGGTTTAAATCTATATGGAAAACGACTAAATAAGGGTTTGGTTTTTATGGTATTAATAATATAATCAAGAACATTGTCGTCAAAATGACACATATAAAAAGCAAGTATTCTTCTAAACTTACTGTCATAGAAAGATTCAGTTTTAATAATTCCATTATCAACATATTTTTTAACAATTTCTACCTTAATATTTTTTATTTTTTTAGCACTTCTATTAGTTGATCTTCGATAAATTAACTGGCCAAATATCTTTTCTGGTGTTATTTTAACGACTTTTGATTTATTTCTTACATATGACATCAATTTACATGCAATGTCATAGTGTTTTAGTTTTAAACATTTATTGACCAATGAAGTTTTGATTGGAATTTTCAATAATTTTTTATGTTCTAATATATCAAATATATCACTTAACAATTGTTTATTTTTGAATTGTTTGGTATTTTCATATTCTCTTCTTCTTCTTTTTCGTCTATGTTTTTTGTTATCATATAGCATTCCAAAATTTACATTTTTAATGTCGAAATTATTTCTACTTATGACTTCTTTTAATGTGTACAAATATTTATCTTTTATTGATTTTTTGAATATTATATTCAGCAAAGATTTTTTAATATCTTTGGTCACTTTTAATTTTAATGCAAACTTCTCATCTGTTTTTGTCGTTAATTCAGAAATACATAGTTTGTCACTTAAAACTGTTTCATTCATGACACATGTATTATTTATTACAGTTGACATTAGAAAATCATTTTTGTATTTTTTACATAACATATTTTTTTTGTGTTCTGCCAATTTTGGTTTATACATCCCCAAACAATAATCAGAAAGAATAAAATCACCTATGTTCAAAAAATATTCATAATAAAGTTTGTTTTTAGTCAGATAAATTTTATCAATTATTGATAGACAATTCGAATAAACTTGTATAATGTTATCATTCATCAAATTTAAATATTTGCACATATTTAAAAACATTTTCACTTCTCTACTATTTGAACAATTAATGTCATTAACAAATTTTTTGTATTCCAGAATTTTACATATGTTTGACTCCTTTATAAAATAATATATTCCATGACGACCTCTTTGTCCATTCATAGGTTTATCTGACGCCGCCAGATATTTATAATAGTTCAAATGATAGTCATATATTGCATTATCTATTATATCTTTATTCATACCATAAAAAATTAAGTATTATATGATTTACAGTATTATTTTCAAATTTAGTATCATATTAAATTTTCGAATTTAATTCTATATGAATAATAAATACATAAATGGTCCTATTAATGTTATAAGACTTGAGGGTGAAATTTTTGGTATTTCAAAAGTGATATATTTATTTTTTGATGTTCACGTGAATCTTGATAGACAAACAAAATGCACATCTCTCGTCAATACGAATATTTATACATATTTTGCAGAGGAATTTTTGAAAGAAAGAAAAACTTACCTAGATGTTTTTTTTGAAATAGGTGAGTCATATTTATTTGAAAATATAAGAGACACACACTATGCATACAAGGATAAATATATTCATGAGGTAATGAAATTATTTTTTAAAATGATTGATTATGATAAAACAAAAAAGAAAGTTATTGGAACAAAATTTGGAGAGAATATTCGTTTTCATTGGATTGACATAAGAGATTATTTTAAATCTAAAGTAAATGTGACATTATCAGAAATATCTGCTTCAATTGAAAAGACACAAATTAATAATCGTATTACTCGTCACGACTTAGATATTTTAAAAGAAAAATATGATCAACTAAAAACATCTATAGACAATATTAAAACATATTTTCCAAACAATGTTAAAAGAAAATTATCTAGAAATAAAACAAGAGAAGAAAATCCCCTACACTCAATAAAACTTGCAAAACGTGATGTTGGAAAACACATAGAAAAAATTATGACAAAAATAAATTCAAAATATCATCATGCAGAAGTTTTTGAAAAACTGTCTGACATATACAACATAATAATCAAAATATTTGACAACATAATTAATGATATTGACTTTATAACTGATTATATTCAAGATTATAATGACTTATTGGCTACATATATTTCTACAAATGGATTATATAAACTAAATAAATTACATTCTGACAAATTATTCATTAAAGATTGGTATGGTTATGATCCAAATGTTTATGAGATGAATGAAAAAATTAGTAAAATAAAAGAATATCATCTTAAGTTACATGAAAATATCTTAATATCATTTTCTATGCTTGTTGACATGTATTTCTTAAGACGTTTTTTAGACAAAGATTATATTACAAATGGAATTGTTTATGCAGGTGGCGCCCATGTGACACAATACATTTATACTTTGGTAAAACACTTTGATATGAAAATAACACATGTTTCATATTCAAAATATGATATTGAAACAGTTACTAAAAAAATAAAAGAAATGGATATAACAGATCCAACAATTGAAGAAATGTTCTATCCGCCCTATTTACAACAATGTGTTGATATGGGATCATTTCCAAAAAATTTTGAATAACTTTATTTACATCTAATGTTGTGAATAAATGTCCTTTTTCACTCTAATTCTTGGGGCAATACACATTGCCATTAATTCCTGTAATAATAATTTAAATGCATATGGAATCATTACTTTTGAAATCTTATTATAGTTCTTACAGTAAGAACAGAAATATACATCTGTTGCTGTTGGCCATGCTTTATTAATCTTTCTTATTGCTCTCTGTGCAAACAACCCACATATGTCACATACATAGGTTGAATATGCATCAGAGTTATACATCATCTTTTCGTGTAAAAATTTAGCCATTGCGTGTGCAATAATTGCATCTCTTTCCATTTCGCCTAATCGTAAACCACCGTCCCTCGATCTCATTTATACCATACTCGCTAAGGCATTTCCTCCCTAGGTCATCGTACCTGTAAACTCGCAATCATAACCTAATGAACAACGGATTATGAAGACTACATTACAGAGCTTTCTCAAGCTGGATTAGACTATACCTTAAGCAGAAGTTTTGTCACTTCCGCCCACTTCCATCTAGTCGTTGAACCTTCTCCATAGCTTTCTTTCGAAAGCCTTAGGAGCTTGGCTGCGGATTTTCCATCTCTAAACCTTTTTCCTGTACCGCATGTAGTTAGCATGCGCCACCCATAAGTTTCCCTATGAGTTTAGGAGTTTAGATTTCAATTGATATTCACCTAAGTTCACCTTTTTTGATTATTTTCTTGACAACCTTTGTTTTTTGTTTTGGTTCTTCATCTGACTCATTTTTGGTTGTTTTCTTGACAACTTTTGTTTTTTGTTTTGGTTCTTCATCTGACTCATTTTTGGTTGTTTTCTTGACAACCTTTGTTTTTTGTTTTGGTTCTTCATCTGACTCATTTTTGGTTGTTTTCTTGACAACTTTTGTTTTTTGTTTTGGTTCTTCATCTGACTCATTTTTGGTTGTTTTCTTGACAAC
>Ga0214923_10007550_pt1 | contig 11830 bp, 9 predicted proteins | sample LL1510_MetaG_FD_177993 | JGI IMG/M metagenome (GOLD analysis project Ga0214923, IMG submission 177993) | Freshwater microbial communities from Lake Lanier, Atlanta, Georgia, United States - LL-1510 | ecosystem: Environmental > Aquatic > Freshwater > Lake | place: USA: Georgia | collected 2015-10-15 | reverse complement strand
AATCCACCTAGGTGTTTCACCATCACCTTGCTGAGATTGTTCAGGTAATACATTTCTTGCTAATATAGTTGAATTACGTAACATATTCCATAAATTACTATAATTATATTTATTTCTTTCATAAAATTGTTTTGCTTCATTACTCGATATATTCATAGCAGACTCTAATCTATTTATGTAACTTTGACCAGCTTGTTTATTTACATATCCCCATTTTCTTATCATTTCTGTATTTGTAAAATTATTATCATAATAAATACGATTTTCTGATTTTACATAAGATAGTAGTACATACTGTAGTTGAATATATAAAGTAGTTACTCTGTTATATACAAAAATTCCTGGAATTTCATGATATAAACTCCCAACAGAAGGACAAACTAATTTAGAAAAATAATCAAATACACTTCCAAACTGTCCAAATACAAAATTCATATTCCAAGAAACATATAAATTTGCCCATGAATCTGAAAAATCGTTAAATAAAAGATATGTATTATAAGGGCCGATTTTTGAAGGTTCAACTCCTGTTACTGGATTATAATCTTGTGATTGACAACTTAAATTCATTGCGTATCCAGCATAAGGATTATCATCATAAAAAAGTAATGTATCAGCATACATAGCTTCTGTTATATTTACTTGCATAATGGGTCTCCCAATCGGATATTTACCAAATATAGGTGAAGATCCAAAAAATCCATCGGGATCATTTTTAGAATCAATATTTCCCTGTATAGAAACACTGAAAATTTTTAATAATTCAAAAGTTGTAAAATATTGTCTCCAATTATATTTATCTCTTTGAGTTTGAAATAAATCTACAATTGATTGTAATAAAGTAGTATCAAGCGAATACATAATAACAAGTGAAATTGAATTTAAAAAAGAAGAATATATAATAGAAAATTTTATCTGATCTTTTTGAGAATCTGTTATCACCAAAGAAGATAAATAATCATCATTTATTATTTCTGATAAAGCTACTATTGTTATTGGATTTTTAGATATTACACTAGATATTTCATCTATATAACTATATACAGTTTTACTACCAAGATCATTTATTACAGGATCTGTAATATCAGAAGTAAATTCAAATAAATCAAATATCTTTGTAATATACGGACTATTAACTATTAATTCATCAGAATTAAACATTTTTTTAGCTATATCAGCGCATTTATTTAACATATCTAAGCCTTTATTTTTTACATCAGCGGGTAAATATTCAGGATTTTCTGTAGATAAAGGATGCTCAAAAGCTCCTAAAGGAATTTGTTCTTCTGATAATGTATTTTTTTCAATTTTACTATAAAATTTATTATTTAACCATTTATTATTTTTTATTTTCGATGACTGTGACTGTAGTTCTATAAAATTATCTTTCCTAGTCCTTGACAATATATAAATTATTAAACATATAATCATAATAATACATAAAATAATAATAAATATATTTATTGATTTCATTTATTATAAAATATAAAATATAAAATATTTATAAAAAAATTAAATTTCAAAAGATGATTTTTCAGGATAAATTTTTTCCATATATTTACTAAAATTATTTTCATCTTTTACTATATTAACACATAAAAATTCAGTATTTAACCCGGTACTATTATTGTTATCAAATATTATATAAGACTCATTAGTTTTTTTAAAGTCGCAATCAAATAAATAATGATATAGATATGGATACATTAAAACATTTAAAGCTAAATTATAATTCTTTCTGAATTTTGACATTTGTGTTTTGGTGTATACATCAATCGTTTCATTTTCATCATAATATTTTTTTAATACATCTTCTATTTTAGTATTAAAAGATTTTTTAAACATTCTAGGTATATGAGATAAATCATGTCTTCCATCTTTTTCTATTTTATGTAATTTATCCAATATTTTACTATTATAAGCCCATGCTTCATAAAAATTGTAAGAATTCAAGTTAATATTCTTTATTCTATCAACAATATTCTTATCATAATTTGGATTGGAATATAAAATATATGGTGATTCTTTATTTTTTATAAAATAAGACTTTTTTAGATCTTTTAAAAACATAAAATCGTCATTTAAGTATAAATAATATTCGCTTAAATTCGGTATATGATGTGTAAAACACTCTATTGCACACGAATTAAATGTTGGTAAATATTCTTTAGGTATTATCTCAGAATGATTAATTATCTTTATTTTAGGATGATCCTTTTTTAAATATTTCGGAAACTGACCATCCTTTACAATTATATATATATTATTATAATATGGAAAATATTTTTCAATACTTCTTAAAGAATACATTAGTTCTTTATTATCTTTAAATCTAATAGAACCTGAATTTTCTTTATTATTCTTATCTTCTTTATTTGTCTTTTCTAACCAATATGATTTTTCTTTTTCAAATTCTTCATTTGATTCAACCCATGTATATACTATATCTACAGGAATATCTTCAATTAAATATTTCTCTGATATTACGTTACAACATACAATAAATATTATTGTTATAATAATAAGTATTATTATAATTATAAATAAAATGTTTTTATTTTTCATTTATTAAATATAATTTATTATTTTTATAAATAAAATTATGAATTTACTTATTATACTTATTTTTATATCTATATCTATTTTAACATTTTTATTTATAAAAAAAATTATTGAAAAATACACATCTATTCCAAAAACTATTGTACAAACTTATATAAAAAAAGATAGAGTACCCAAAAAAGTATTCGATAATATTAAAAAATTTGCACCTGAATACGAATATAAATTTTTTGACGATGATCAATGTTTAAATTTTATTATAAATAACTACGATAAATCTATTATAGACTGTTATAATAATCTTTCAAATAAAGCACATAAATCAGATCTTTTCAGATATTGTTATCTTTACAAATACGGAGGAATTTATTTAGATATTAAAATAGAATTAATAAAACCTCTTAAAGATATTTTTATAAATAATAATTATTTATACACTGTTATATCTATTGTTAATAATACATTATTTCAAGGACTAATAGCTACTCCTCCAAAAAATAAAATATTTTTAGATTTAATTAATTTTATAAAAAGTAAAAAAGAACCTTTTGAATACCATACATTTACCAAAGATTTTTATAATAAAATATATTCTGATACAAAAATACCGCTAAAAGAAGGTTTAAATTCAGGTAAAAATATGAATTATTATCTTTTTAAAGAAAAATGTACTTCTGTAAAGGAAGATTGTTATGACGGTCTAGATAATAAGGGTCTTTGTTGCTTCATATATGATAATGATAAACCTATTATTAAAGTCAGATATTCTGATTATCCATGGTAATTGATATATTTTTATTTAAAAATATTGAATTATTAATATAAATGGATGATGATACAATAACCATAGATTATAATAATTTAAAAAAATATATATTCGATTTTTCTATTGAAAATGAAATAAGATTAGAATTATTCGAATATTTTTGCTCTATTAATGATGAAAATGAAAATATAGAATTGCTTAGTCGTATTATTGGTATATACCATTTTAGCGGATTAAAATTGCTTGAAACATTCTTATTATGTTTATCTGAAAATAAAAATATATCTTTTATTCTTCGATTTGAATCTTCTAAAAGTTTATTATTATTTAGCGAACCTTTGGAAGCTATTAAAAAAAATGATACTGAAGAAGAAATAAAAATTAAGAATGAAAACAATATAGAAATAAAAAAAAGAAATTTAGAATTATTGAATAGGGGTTATGATTCGTTAAATAATATTTTTGAGGATTTAAATTTTGAAAAAGATATTTTATCAACTCCTTATATTATAGATACATTATGTATATTAATCAAATCTGAAAAATATGATATTGAATGTGATATTTATTTTAGGAAAATTATAAATAATAAAAATTTAGATTGCGATTATCGTTATAAAATAATTTTATCTTTAGAAAAAAAAGATATTAAAAATTATAAATTTTTTATTAATAATGCATGTTTTGATTTTTTAAAATATAAAAATAATATGACTATGTATCGTATCTTATCTGGACAATATCTTTTACAGCATTGCGAAATTAAGGATGATATTAAAATAGAAATACAAGAAATAATTCTTTCTTTTGCTAACGATACGGAAATGGACTATAATTTAAGAGCTGATGCTGCTGATACTTTAATTGGATTAGGGGATGAAGAATATAAAATTAAAGGAAGAGAAATAATTATGATATTGGGTAGAATAGGAGGGGATTCAAAAACTATATTTCAAAATGCTCAAAATGTTCATACAGATGAAATAGAAAAATCAGTTTATGAAATATTGGAATATTTACTACTTTATCCAACTTTAAAAATAAATAATATACAAATCGATTTCGATTATATTGAAAAAGAAATAAAACAAATTGAAACTGAGAAAAATATTCAAAAAGATGAAATAAATATTTCTTTAAATAGAATTAAACTTGATAGAACGCTTTATTCAAAATTCAATAACACTCTCTCAAATGTTTTAATCAAAGTATGGAGTTATATTATAGGTCATAAACATAAAGAAGAACTTATTTCAAGACTTTTAGAAGAATTAGTAGATATGTCAGGTACTTGTAGCACTGGTTATTTAAGTCGTTTAGTTAATGTTTTATCCGGTTTCGATGATAAATTTAATATACGTATATCATTTGAAGATCAGATAATTTCAAATTTTAATGGAAGATTAAACGCATTTGTTCAAAAAATAATGAATGATAATTCACCTTTCTATAAAGAAAAATTGAACGATGTTATAGAATTATATATAAATTCAAATAAAGATCTCAAAAGCGAAATTATAAAACAAATAGAAACATCAGAATATTTAACAGATTTACCACCTATGAAAAAGATAATAGAAAAATATTTAACTGATAATAGAGAACAAAAAATAAAAGATTCTATTGAACTATTTTTTGAAAATACAATAAATGAAATGATGTTAGACTCTTCAAAATTTAAAGATAGACAAAATTTTCTATTATTTTTTAGAACCTATTTACCAATATTAAAAGAAGAATTATATAAAGAGTTTACTGAATTTGTAGATGATACAGATTTCGATTTATATATGAGAAAAGCTATAAGTTCATATGAAGGAATAAATTTTTAATTTTGATTAATTTAATTTGCACTTTTTTGCAAATTAAATTAATCAAATTTATACTAGCACAGGTTAAAATTTTTACTTTTGGAATTTTTTCTAAAAAATACTTTTTTTGTATAAAATAAAATATTATAAAATACTTTTTCTTTTTTAAAACTTTCAAATAATTTTAAAACTTTTTAAAAAGTTTTAAAATTAATTAGATTTTTTATTTTTATTTTTATTTTTAATAATAATATACTTTATAAGAATATAAAACCATATAATAATTATTATAAAATACAATAAAAGTAATATTATAGATGGTAATGCTTGTGAAAAAGTAATTGATTTTCCTATAAAATATTCTACGTTTCCTAATATATTTGCTTTATTAAAATAATTTTTTATATATGTTTCATAATCTTGAAACTGATTAGCTTCTAAAAATGCAGTACCTACTTGTATATTTTTTTCGTCAAATAACAAAGCTGAACCAGACCAATGAAAATTTCCTGTTAAATCAATTGTTACTGTATTCCCAAAAAATGTAGAATCTATCAAATATGTATTTGTTGTATTATTTATATCTTTAAGAGTTACTTGATATTTTGTTGGAAATATAGTATTATCTAAGGTTGTTGTATCTATTATTTTTAACTGAGTATCTTGATTATATAAAGGATTTTCTAATGAAGCAGAATATAAATTATATTTTGCGTTAGAAAAAATACCATCTTTTTGAATTTTTGAATCATCTGCAAGCATTACTGTAATCATATATTGTTGATTTTCCAAATGCACATTAAGCCATATATATCTACCTAACCCCCCAACTCTTTTTGTAGACTGTATAATATTATTTACACAATTCATAAAATTATTATTAATAATTGAATTTGTCCACTGTCTATCTAACCATCCTATACCTGAATTATCAGCTAAATTATCAATTGATGTATCTTTAAAAACTATTTTTGTATTTTTATTATATAATTGTGTATATGACCAATATAATGTTCCAGCACCGGCAATACAAGGTGCGCATCCAGTATTGTCTCCGTTAAAATATGGTATTTGTTTTGAATATATATCTGTATCAACCTGAAAAATATCACTTCCTTCTTTCCAACTAAAATTTAAATGAAAATTTCCAGGACCTAATGCATCAAATTGACAATTTATATCACTATCAAGAGATTTAAATGTAAAAGAAGATTCGGTAAAAGTTTGATAGCTACCATTGATATATTTATAAGGAGTATAATGCCATTCTGTATTTTTACCTAATCCAAATGAAACATAATAAGCGGTAGTTTCGCCTAATTGCAAATTATATTTTTTTCTTAATTTTTCAGTTCCAATATCTATTCTCATAATATAATACATTATTGATATTAATTCATTTGAGAATGTTAAATATCCCCAATACCATCCAACAGTTCCTTGTTCTAATTGAAAACAAGTAGTATCTATTGGATTATTTAATGGAGTTAATGGATATGTATCAAGAGAATTATAAGGTAATAAATTAAAAGTAGCTATAAGTGTGTTAAGATTATTTGCATTATCTATATTCATACTAACAGCATCCATAATTTGTTTATTATATGGTCTTAAAATACCAGTATTATTCTTTATATATTCAACTTTATCTTTGCATACTTTTTTTAAAGTTTCAAAATCTTTAGTCGATACAAAATAAGGAGTTTTTATAAAATATTTTTTGTAGTGTTTTGTTTTTAATAAAATAATTAACAATATAAATAATATTATTGTAAAAATAATAAAAAAACTTTTAATATATATCATTTATTATTTTACATTATTATTAAATATTTTAATTTTTAAAGATAATATAATTAAATTTAAAATTTTAATTTAATTATAAAAGTATGAATAATAAAGTTTATAATCCATGGATAAATTTAATAAACGAAAACAAAGATGATAAATGTTTAAAATTATTAAAATTTATTGAAAATAATTGTAAAATAGTTTTTGAAAATGATATTAAATGTAAAATTTTTATTAATCATTATAAGATATTATGCGAAACAGATAAAGAATTTTTAACTTATGAATCTCGTATTTTTAAACAATGTAGATAATATTTTAATTTCTATACAAACTATAAGTTATTAATATAAATAAAAGTATTAAGAGTATAATACTAAAAATTAAATATAGGTACATATTTATTATACAAAATATAATTTTATAATTATAAAATATAATTACAATCTTTTTATAGCAAACAAAGCACTTATCTGAGCTAGGGGATTTGGTAATGCTGGTGATAAATTATCAATTAATACAGTTTGAAATACTTGTCCATTTGATAATGTTACTGAAAATAATAATGTATCATTCGGTGTAAATTTTATTGTTTGTCTCATACCATTCCCATCTATTTTAACAAATGATGATATTAATGGATTTTGAACATCATATATTGGAACTCTAAATGTTACATTTGTTGCATTTGGATTATTAGAATATATTATATTCTTTAATCCCGCTCCTGAAGCTGAAACATTAGATAATTGTACATATATATAAGGATAAAATGCTATTCTTCCTCCTTCTCCAACTTTCAAAATTGAATTAGGTAATACTAGATTCAATAATTGTATTTCGTAACAAACCATTTCTTGTTGAGATACTAAACTTCCAGTATATACAAAAGGATACAAATTATCTCGAGTAAAACTCATTATCTCTATTAAAGAACCTGTAGATGGTGCAACTGTAAAAGCTTTACTTACTATAAATGTTGTCAAATTAGTAATATTATTATAAGATGAACTCACTATTGTACTTGATTCATTTATAGGAGGTGGTAAACTAAAACTATATCCAGTATCATAAGAATAATTGTATTTATATATTCCTAATACTGGAACAGGTAATATTCTAATAGATGAATGTTTATAATAATTATCAGAACTTTGTGACAATCCACTAATTATTATTGTTGAATTTGTACTTCCCGCAGATACTGTTATAGAAGAATTATTCTCTATATAAGGAGCTTCAAACCGCATAGAAAAATTATCAGTTAATTGCCAACTAGTTATAGGGCCTGAAGTTACTGTATCAGTAATAGAACCTTTTGTATCAAGATAAAGCATATGTGTAACTTTATCATATTTGACAATTTTTCTATATTCATTCACACTTTCATTATATAATAATAAATTTGTATAACTATCTGATTGATTTCTTCCAAAAGGTGCAAAAATATACGGATTTGATTTATCAGAAATATCTGAAGGATCTGTGATACTAAACGCATCATTATTTCCTAATGTATCTGGAAAAGGATATGTTAAAGTTATTTGTCCAACATCTTTATTATTAATTGTATCACTATAAAGAAAAACATACTCTGAAATACGTCCTTGAATTTTAGTAGCTGGAGTAATATCAGAAATCACTAAATTTCTATAATAATTATATTTTTTTTGAAAACTATGAAGAGTACCAGTTATTATAAAACTAAGTGTATCAGATGAATATCCTACAGGAAATGCTGGACTTCCCAATGAAATATTACCTGTTAATACAGCTGAATTATTACTTAAATTTAAATTATTAGAAGTCCATACTTGTAAAGGAACCGAAACACTAACCGGATCTAAAGCATTATTAATATTTTTACTTCCTGTTTGAGATATTGGTATTTCAAATTTTCCAGGTAAAGGCCATTCATTGCGATTTCTATATGTTGAATCAATTTCTAAATATCTTGTATTTGACATTTTATTTAATATTAATAAATATATAAATCATTTTTTCTTATAATCTTTTCATCGAAAATAAAGCACTTATCTGAGCTAGGGGATTTGGTAGCGCAGGTGATAAATTATCGGTAATTTCCGTTTGATATATTTCTCCGTTTGATAATGTTACTGAAAATAATAATGTATCATTTGGTCTGAATTTTATTGTTTGTGTCATACCATCTCCATCTACTTTTACAAATGCTGTTATTAATGGATTTTGAACATCATATATTGGAGCTCTAAATGTTACATTTGTTGCATTTGGATTATTAGAATATATTACATTCTTTAATCCCGCTCCTGAAGCTGAAACATTAGATAATTGTACATATACATAAGGATAAAATGCTATTCTTCCCCCTTCTCCAACAATTAAAGTTGAATTAGGTAATACTAGATTCAATAATTGTATTTCGTAACAAACCATTTCGTTTTGAGATACTAAACTTCCAGTATATACAAAAGGATACAAATTATCTCGAGTAAAACTCATTATCTCTATTAAAGAATCCGTTTCTGGTACAGCATTGAAAGGAGGATAAACACTTAATGTTAAAATATTTGTTGAAGGAGTATAAAAAGAACTTACTATTGTTGTCGATTCATTTATCGGAGGAGTTAAATTAAAGTTGTAATTATAATTATATTTACCTCCATCTAAAGGTAATATTCTCACAGAGTAATTTTTATAAGCATCTTTTGCAAATAAATCAGTTGGATCACTTAACGGTATTAAACTCGAGTTTATTAATATTAATAATGTTGATTCAGTGCTACCAGCCATAACTGTTATAATAGAAGAATTAGCTAAAAAAGGTGGCTGAATTCTTATCGAATAATTATCTGTTGCAGTCCAACCTGTAACAGGACCTGTAGATTCGCTCGCAGTTATTGATCCACTTGTATTTAAAGATAACATACTTACTGTTTCATTATAAGAATTAATAGGTCTATATTGTTTTCGTGTTTCATTGTATAATATCAAATTATTATAAGCATCTCTTTGAATTCTTCCAAAAGGTACAAAAATATACGGATTTAAATAAGATGGAGCATCTAAATATGTAGGATCTGTAATACTAAATCCATCTCCTATATTAACAGTACTTGGAAAAGGAGAAGAAAGAGTTACTTGAGCAACATCAAAACCTCCTGATGTATACAAATAAACAAGTTCATTTATTCTTCTTACAACATTAACAGTAGTATCTGTTATTACGCAGTCATAATAATAATTATAAATTTGTTGCATAGTATTAGCTGTACATTTTATTGTTATTGTTGATAAATCAGATGAATATTTAATAGTTGGAGCTGTAGGCGGACCAGCAGATGTGTATAAAATAGTTCCTGTTAATGAAGCACCTCCTCCAATTGTAAAATTATTAGAAGTCCATACCTGTAAAGGAACCGAATCACTAACCGGATCTAAAGCATTATTAATATTTTTACTTCCTGTTTGAGATATTGGTATTTCAAATTTTCCAGGTAAAGGCCATTCATTGCGATTTCTAAAAGATGAATCAATTTCTAAATATCTTGTATTTGACATTTTTTATTTATTAATAATAAATATATAAATCATAATTTTTTATTATATATAATAAAATGAGTTATTATAGAAAATATTCTTTTGCAAATTATTCAACTTTGGGAACAAATTGTTTAAATAAAACAATAGCCGCAACATCAAATACTAAATTTCTGTCTCCTCTTGATAATGATTACTATATAAAACAACCTACATATAATTTAAATTTTAAAACTGAACAACAAAACGAAGATATATATTCAGAATTTAATGTTGATGATAATAATTCTGCAGATGAAGTTGAAGAAAGACAAAAAAAAAAGAAAAAAATTGAAAATATAAAAACTTTTCGTAAAGAATGTTCAAGTTGTTAATTATTATTATAATTTATATGTTTATAATAATAATAAAGTATTCATAAAAAATAATATTGTTAAAAATAATGTAATTTTATTTTTTGTAGCATTTGAAACTTTTTGCTCTTCAAAATATTCAGTTGTTGGCAAATTTGTAGTTAATTCATCTGTTGTAGTTAATTCATCTGTTGTAGTTATTGGATTTGTTGTTGTACTAGATGTTGTTGTACTAGTTGTACTAGATGTTGTTGTAGATTTTTTTGAAGATGTTGTTGTACTAGATGTTGTTGTACTAGATGTTGTTGTACTAGATGTTGTTGGAATAGTTGTTGGAATAGTTGTTGGAATAGTTATTGGAATAGTTGTAGAAGTTATATTTGTAATAGAAGTGTCATTTTGAGCATTACAATATTTTAAAAAAGCTATTTGAAAAAAAAATAATTTAAATATAGAATACATTTTTATATATAAGTATTATATGTTTAAATTAAATTTTTGAACATGTAATATCTAATTTTGTTTCTTTTATATAATATTTAAAAACTTTAAAATAAAAGTTTACTGGAATTTTCTTAACACTAAAAGGACTATCTATAACTTTAAGCATCATATTAGCTTCATATGTAATAGTCGAACCATCTGAACTATAATAAGCTTTATATTGTGAATCCATATATAAAATTTCATAAAGATTTTTTGCTCCGGATTTAAGATTAAACTTTATTGTTGCATTTGTATTTGTGTTTTGTTGATTATAATCGTCTATATTAAAAAATATATCATAACCTCTAAAATCATATAAATAGTTTTTTCCTATATAAATTTGAAAAAGTTCAGATATATCATAAGAATTAATTGGTTTATATGTAGCAGGTCTTAAAGTTTCAGGAAATACTCCCGGTCTTAAAGTTTCAGGAAATACTCCCGGTCTTAAAGTTTCAGGAAATACTCCCGGTCTTAAAGTTTCAGGAAATACTGCGGGTCTTAAAGTTTCGGGAAATACTCCCGGTCTTAAAGTTTCA
>Ga0214923_10007548_pt1 | contig 11835 bp, 8 predicted proteins | sample LL1510_MetaG_FD_177993 | JGI IMG/M metagenome (GOLD analysis project Ga0214923, IMG submission 177993) | Freshwater microbial communities from Lake Lanier, Atlanta, Georgia, United States - LL-1510 | ecosystem: Environmental > Aquatic > Freshwater > Lake | place: USA: Georgia | collected 2015-10-15 | reverse complement strand
ATCATCAAAATGAAGACTGAAATTGTAAACGGAAACTAAAATAAAAACCAAATATAAAAATAAAACCAAATATAAAAAAATAAAAACATTAAAAAAACCAAATATAAAAATAAAAACATTAAAAAAACCAAATATAAAAATAAAAACATTAAAAAACCAAATATAAAAATAAAAACATTAAAATTTATAACATAATGTTATAAATTTAAAAGCAGAGAACGACTAAAATCAAGATTGTGCGTCTCATTAATAAAAACATCTAAAATTTTACAAAAAAAAATTGAATTTTATTTTTACTTCTTAAAAAAAAATTTACCATCATTACAAAACCATGTTTACAATTGAATTCAACGATAAATACGGTGTCGTTGTTCTTCGCTTTAAAAACGAGGTTTTGGAAATCATGTGCCGTCCAGAAAATATTGGGGATATTTGCGAGAAAGGTTATGATTCATCTCCATCTAATGGAGAGTTCATGTTTTCTTATGACGAGGAAAACATCTCATTCAGAGTCGCGAAATATGGAAATGGTCAAGGCGGAGATATTTATATTCGATTCAAAATGACTAAAGAGATCCGAGAGAGCCTGGAACACTCTATGAAGGAGTGGAGAAACTTCATTGAACATATGAAGTTAATGGAGAGTGATGACGAAGAAGAAGGAAACTAGTTTATAATATGTAAGAGTAAATATAATATTAATTATTTTTAATTAATATTAGATTCATGTGACTAAAATCGAGATTGTACGTCTCATTAATAAAAACATCTAAAATTTTTCAAAAAAAATTGAATTTAAAAATTTGCTTCTAAAAAAAAATCACCACCATACAAAACACCATGTCGACAACTGAATGTGTTATTTGTTTCGAGAGATTGAACAAGAGAAGAACTGAAATATCTTGTATTCACTGTAACAAGAAGTGTTGCAGTACTTGTTTCGGAACTCGATTGCTGTCATCAGAACCAGGTTGCATGTTCTGTGGTGAAGTTTTTCCAGATGACTTTATTGCAGAAAAAATGACACTCTCGTTCAACGATTCATATCGTAAACATAGATATGAACAAGGATTTACAAGAGAAAAAGGTCTTTTACCTGAAACTCAAGAGAGAGCAGAAAGAGAAAAGGCATTGAGGAATATGAAAAGGGATACTTCCGAAATGCTGAGTCAAATTACTCTTCTTGACGTAGAATTCAAATACTTAAAATATAAGTTATATTTAAAAAAAAAGAAACGAAAAGAACAAAAAGACAATAGGGAACTTTCAAAAGAACTAAAAAAGGAAATAAAAGAAGAAAAAATCGAAATAAAAAGACAGAGAATACAGAGAGAACTTTTAAGGGAGGTTTATATAACTAAACTAAAAGACATGCATAAATTAGCAGCAAGAAGTACAGTCGAAAAAGAAGAAAAAAAATATACAAGACCGTGTCCTGATGATAAATGTAGAGGGTTCCTATCTTCTGCATACAAATGTGGGATGTGTGAGAAGTATTTTTGTTCTGATTGTCATGTATTAAAAAATAGTAGAGATGACAAAGAACACACATGTGATGAAGGTGTTAAAGCATCTGTTAAGATGATTAACTTGGATAGCAAGCCTTGTCCTAAATGCTCATCTTACATCTACAGAACAGAAGGATGCTCTCTCATGTGGTGTGTTAAGTGTCATACTCAGTTTGATTGGAATACTCTCCAAATAAAACACGGATATAACCATAATCCTGAATATTTCAGATATTTGAGAGAAACTGGTACTGACATTCCAAGAAATCCACTTGAAGTCGCTTTTGATTGCGATGAAATACCTAATTACCATGCATTAGCAAGAAAACTTCATCCTCTCAACATAGACAACAACACATGGCAAGATATTTACAGACGCAGATTACATGTTATAGATGTTATGATGACACCTCTTCCTTCAAGAGTTGAGATGATAGACTGTACTGACTTGAGAATAGGGTACTTGCTATCTGACTTTGACGAGGAAAAGTGGAAGAGAACATACTTCAAGAGAATGAAAAAAAACGAAATAAATCACGAGAGATATAAAGTTTTGGACATGTATTGTAATGTCATCAAGGATAATTTCTTGAATCTAATGGCAGAAACAAGCGTTGAAGCATTCAATACCTTTAAATATTCATGTGATAGAATCGAAAAGTATGCAGATGAGCAACTATTCAAAATAAATAAAAAATACAAGAGTAAGTGCAAAGAATACTTGACCATTAGTTAGATGAAAGTAAGGAGTATAGTACGAATAAATTCAGTAAATAAAATTTTAATTTTTTTTTAAAATTAAAATTTACGAACGACAATAATCAAGATTGAATGCTTCTTGAAAAAGTTGTCAATTCTCGCAAAAAAATTGAATAAAAATATTTGATAGTCAATAAATTTTCACCAACCAACACAAAATGTCAAGCGAAAAAGTTTACAAAGAAGAAGAGAAGAGAGAAGGAGACGAAATAGATGATGAAAACGACGACTTTTATGGAGACGAGAGCGATGATGAAAGTTGCGAAAGCGATGATGATGAGCATAAATACTGGCTCTATCATAAGTCACATCTAGAAACTATTCCAGGTTTTTCGTTATTCTGTAAAGATCAATCTACAAAAGACATAATAGAACTATCGGAATTATGGAGTAAATTAAAGGAAGAAAATCACAAAAAATATCACTTGTATATGGAAGAATATATAAAAGATAATTTAGAAGAGATGAAAAACTACCAAAAAAGATACGCATATGGTGACGAATGCATGAGAAAGTTTATAAAAGAAAGAGATAATTAAATACAAAATCGAGAAAAATTTATAAAAAAATCACAAAAAAATTTTATATATTTTGTATATAAAATTTTATCACAGCATCTCGGAAAATATTGACAAAATTGATTTTAATTTTTTAGTTCCGTAAAAAAAATCACCAATTATATTTAACCACTACAATGATTAATAATACTAACGTTTCTGATAAAGTTGCTCACCCATGTCAATATTGCGGAAAGCAGTGTTTTGGATTACAATGCAAAGATTGTCATCTCAAAATGGTGTCCGCACGTGAAGGAAAGTGCAATGATTGTGGAAATAATTTTCCAGCCATGAGAAAAAATGGTACCATGAGAGTTAGATGCCTACCATGTCAAGAAGTTTACAACAAGACTTACATTGCAGTGTGCGGTGATTGTGGAGATACTTATAACACACAAAGCAAAGATGGGAGACATTTTGATAAATGTTATTCTTGTTATAAGAAAAAATTCACAAAGTGTCAGAATTGTGAAGGAAGTACATTGATTGAGTATTCTTTGTGCAAGACATGTTTCAGTTCCAAAAAAGCAAAAAAACCTGCATCTGTTGGTTCGTTTAAGAAATTCGAAGAGCATAAATGCAATACAAATGGATGTAATAGCATGACTACTTACTTTTATTGTAAACCTTGTAGCATTAGTTCTCGTGAAGTATCGGATACTTATATGGTATCCGTGTGTCAATACGAGAGATGTGGACAGAGGTTTAAAGGTAATTACAAGTTCTGTTTCGAACATTCTCAAACTGTATAAAAATGACTAAAAACGAGATAAAACGATACATAAAATTAAAAAAAAAATGTTGTACCGTCTCTTATAACTAGTAAATATAATATTAATTATTTTTTAATTAATATTATTGATGAAGTGGTGTAACGACTAGTCGTTGATTTCATACTAAAAAATAATATATTATATTATTTTTATTTTTAATTTTGATTTAAAGAAATGATTTTATTATATATATAATAATGAATTATGTTAAACCCCAAATTGCAAGTAAAGAACTCGGAATTACTATTCAGACACTTAGGAACTGGGCAAAAAATGATCAAATCAAATTTGTTACAGGTCCAGGAGGAGGTAGATTATACGATACCACATCTATCACCCTTAAAGAAACAGAAAAAACACCTTCGAAATATATTTACTGCAGAGTGTCATGTTCAAAACAAAAAGATGACCTTGACAGACAAATTAACTTTCTCAAAGAAAAATACAAAGAACACTCTGTTATCACAGACATTGCAAGTGGAATTAATTTCAAAAGAAAAGGACTTAAAAGGCTTTTGGATGAAGCAATCAAAGGAAATATCAGAGAAATTGTGGTTGCCCACAAAGACAGGTTATGTAGGATCTCATGGGATCACTTCTACTGGTTGTTTACTAGACTCGGAGTTAATCTCATCGTTGAGGATAGAGAAGAACATTCTCCTGAATCAGAACTCCAAGATGATTTGTTCTCCATTATCCATGTTTTCTCTTGTAGACACTACGGTCAAAGGAGGAACTACACTCATCAAGGAATTTCAAACGACGAATTTAAAGAAGAATCAGAAAAATGAAAATTTGAAAAATGCAAAAGAAAATAAAAAAAATGGAACTAATAATAAAGCAAATAAAGTTAATTATAATTCTTTATTTATTCCAAGTAGTAAAACAATCAAAATAAATCCCACAAAAAAACAAAAAAAAATTATAAATGATTGGATAGCAAGTACTAGAAAAGTATGGAATGTATGTTTACATGAAATAAATACAAATAAAACTACAAAAGAATTTACTTTGAGAGATAAATTTGTCGTTAGAAAACAAATGGATGAAGAAACAATACAAAAAATGGAATGGACTTTTAGAACGCCTAAAAGAATTAGAGAATACGCTGTTAAAGATATAATTAGTTGTTTTAAAGCAGGAGAAACACGATTAAAAAAGAAAGAAATAAAAAAATTTAAAATTAATTATAAAGAAAAAAATTCAAATAAGCAAACAATTTCTTTACCTCAAGAAGGAAGTAAAATAGAAAATAATAAATTAAAAGTATGCAGTTTATTTCTTAATTTGGAAGAAAAAATTGAAAATCAAGATATAAAATCAAATATGAGATTAACAAGAATAGGTTTAAATTATTATGTTCATATACCTTTTTTTATTTCCGAAAAAAACAAAAAAGAAAGTAACGAAGGTTTAGTGGGTATAGATCCAGGAATAAATATTCCTTTTACTTATTACTCACCACAAGGAGAATATGGTTTCATAGGAATGAAATTAAGAAAAATCCTTGAAAAAAAATATAAAAAAATAGAATCAATAAGAAAGAAAACTAATAATAAATCAATAATAAAAAAACATGAAAATCAAATAGTAAATATAGTAAATGATTTTCATTGGAAAACTATTCATTGGTTATTGAAAAAGTACAATAAAATAGTAATACCAAGTTTGTATGTCAGAAATTGTAATTCACAAATAAAAAAATTACAAGGAGATATGAGACACTGTGAATTTGTTAATCGTTTAATTTACAAATCAATTGAGTATAAAAATGTAGAAATACATCATTGTAAGGAACATTATACATCAATGACATGTACAAATTGTGGTTCATTAAAAACAGTAAAAGACAAAGTAGTTAAATGCTTAGACTGTAAATTTCAAATACATAGGGATTTATCAGGAGCAAGAAATATGATAATCAAACATTTAACTATATAAAATATAAAAACATAAATATGGACTTGGCTTATGTCCCCTCTGCACTGAAGAAAAAAAGATAAGATAATCTAAAATAATTTATTTTAGAAATAAAGATGTATAAGTAGGTATAATTTTAAAACAAATTTTGTTTATATAAATTATATTTCTTAATTATCTTGTTATCACCTATTATATATAGTAGGAATCTATAAGCTGTAAGAAAAATTGTAGAAAATTGATAGAAGAATGGTTATATGGATATAATAAAGATGAAAAAAAGAATATAATAATAGAAAAGTTAAAAGAATTTGGTTTTGAAAATAATGTAGTAGAGTTTGAGAGAAGGTATGAAAATTATATTGATATAGTATGTAGTGAGTTTATGTAATTATATAGTGATTTTGTAAAATATTTATGTGTAAAATATAATATATTTTTGTATATTATATTTATTATATTATCTATTTCTTAACCATAAAAAAAATTGAATATTAATTTTTACTTGGTAAAAAAATATCACCAACCACACAGAACTACTAATATGGAAAATATTAACGTTAAGAACATTATGAAGAGTGTCAAGACTGATATGTTAGCCTTGTTGAATGACAGTGTTCAAGAATTCATTTCTTCATTCAAGGCTAAGAACTCCAAGTTAATTGATAATATTATCAATGACTGGAATTCGGAAGAAAATCAAGAAAAAATGAAAAAATCTGTTAATGACCTTCTTAATAAGAAGGTAAAGAAGGAAAAAAACAAAGCAGAAAAGAAAGAAAAGGCAGATGGAGGAGATAAGCCACCAAAGAAAAATAAAAGTGTTTATATTTGTTTTTGTGTATCAGAGAGGGAAGAGATGCGTAAGAAATATCCTGATATGGATAATAAAAGCATCACCAGAATGTTAGCAGAGGAATGGAATAAAATAAAAGAAGACGAAGAAAAATTACAACCATTTAAAGACATGGCTGATGAAGACAAAGATAGATATAATAAAGAAATGTCGGAAAATAACTTAGAACACAAAAGCAAGGGAAAGAAGAATGCTGAGGGTCCCATTAAAAATTTATCAGCCTATATTCATTATTGCAAGCATATGAGACCTTTGCTGGTAGCAGAAGGTTCATTATCAAACAAGGAGATTGTATCTGAAATGGGTCGCAGATGGAAACTTTTAAAGGATGAGAATCCCGAAGAATTTTCTAGATTCGAGAGGATGGCGCTAGAAGACAAGGAAAGATACGCAAAAGAGAAGGAAAATAAATCGTCTTCTGATGATGCTGTTGAATCAGACAATGTAGAGAAGAAGAAAGTAGAGAAGAAGAAAGTAGAGAAGAAGGATGATAAGAAGGAAGAGAAGACGGATAAGAAGAAGAAAGTAGATAAAAAGAAGAAAAAGGTTGATGTTGAAGAAGAATTGGTTGACGAACCTCCTGTAGTAGTACTTGACACACAAGATCTTGAAACACAAGATCCTGAATTAGTCGTGGAACCTGAATTGGTCGTAGAACCTGAACCAGTAAAGAAAAAAAGTGTAAACGCTTATATAAATTACTGTAAGAAGGAAAGAGATAATGTCAAGTCTGCTAATCCAGATGCGGTATTTAAGGATATTACCGTCATATTATCCAGACAGTGGAAGTCCTTGACAAAGGAAGAGCAAGAAGTGTACAAGAATATTTAAATAAATGCATTTTATAATTTTAATTTTTTAAAAAATTAAAATTCTTGAACATGTAAAAAAAATGAATATAAAAATTTAAATTAAATTATTAATTCGTGGGTAACCCGTCGTTTGATCGCGAAGTTAAAAAACGTATCCGTCTAATGGCTTGAGACATAGAAATAAAAAGCTGGGATTACCAATGCGAGTAGTCATAAACTACTACTCTTTTCTATGCGAGCTTGTCGTTTCGTAGTATAGAAAATAAATGAAATGTCTACGTTTGTAGTTTCGTAAGAAATATCTAAAAATTACAGTTTATCTTCATTCTTTCATGTGAGCTTGTCATTTCGTAACATGATTAAAAAGGTGATGGTATACTACAGAAATGTGTCTTGTCTCTCTAACTTACAATTTTAATTAAAATTAATTAAAATTTATCATATGTTCTGCACATTATGTTTGTTACTTGTTATCTTATTACACAGCAGGTAAATCACTCACATCTGTTACTCCAGGCAAATTTTCAAGAGTAAGTGTGTGTACTGTTGATAAAGCACTTACATCTGTTACTCCAGGCATATCAATAAGTGTGAGTGTGTGCACTGTTGATAAATCACTCACATGCGTTACTCCATACATACTATTAAGATGAAGCGTGTTTACTGTTGATAAAGCACTCACATCTCTTATTTTTATTTATTATGTATTATATTTTCATAAAATTTTCATATAATTTCAAACATACTATTTTCTATTATTTTCCATGTATTATTAGACCAATATTTAGAATCAATAACATCAAAATGTTCATCTTGTGAATGCAATATTGCATCAATATCCGAATCATCAAATTTATTATCGTATTCTGGAAAAATAACTTTTGGATATAAAGATAAAAAATGGTTTCTTATGTCTTCAAAACAATTAAAATCGTTATCTAGAATAAAAGACGTAATATCAACATTTAAATTATTTAAACCGTTTACCGATTGTTGTGTTATTTTAATTCTTTCGTTCATGTCAATTATTTCGACATTATTAATAATACTAAACATTCTTGAAGTCTTTGAATTAGAATCATAGTATTCTTTATACAAATAATTATCACTTGATTTATTGTGTTGAAATTGTTTTTTCCATAGCAAGTATTTAATATTTTTATGTTTACTTATATCTATAAAAGAATTAACAATATTTCCTAAATTATCATCAATAAACTTTTCATTATTAAATAGATCAATATTATTATTTGTTTTTTTTATATACAAATATACTAAAAATTCAAAACAATCTATCGTAAAACATATAAGTAATTTTTTATTAAAATCTAATTCCATTTGTTTATAATTATTATTTTTTTTTTCAAAAAAAAATAATTTAACTAATATTTATATAAATAAAAAATGATTAAATCTTTTCAAAATTTTAGAAAAAAAAATAATAATTTAAGTACAGTTGAACTAATAAATAAATGGAAAACCTTAACTACTGATCAAAAAAATAAATATGAAGAAGATTCTAAAAAGAAATCTTCTTCTTCTTCTAAAAAGAAATCTTCTTCGTCTAAAAATAAATCTTCTTCGTCTTCTAAAAAGAAATCTTCTTCTTCTAAAAAGAAATCTTATAAAAAAAAATCATTAACATCTCATCGAAAGAAAAAAAAACATATATTTTATGATAGTGAAGAATGTCCTGAAGGACAAGAAAAAAGTAAAATAACTGGTAAATGTATAGATAAATGTCCAGATGATAAAGAACGCGCTCTTAAATCTGATAATTGTGTGAAAAAATGCCCATCACATCAAGTTAGAAGTAAAAAAACAGGTAAATGCGTCAATAGATCAGATTTAATTCCTAAAAAAAAAGAATTTGTAAAATGTAAACCATATCAATACAGAGACCCGAAAACAAATAAATGTGTATCTTTATTAAATAATAACGCACATATTGTTCTAGCACCGGATGATCCAATAGTTGGTAAGTGCATAGAAAGAAGTAAAGTATTATTAAAACCTATTCAACAAAGAATTATTAATTATATGAATAATAATGATTTTCTATTAGTTAATCACGGTGTAGGATGTGGTAAGACACTCACATCGATAGGTGTAAGTGAATGCTATTTAGATGAAGGTGATTTAAATAAGGAAGAAAGAAATGTTGTTATAATATGTCCTGCCGGATTAATAATAAATTATAAAAAAGAAATGGAAAAATACGGTGTAAAAAAAACCCATGCCAGTAAATATTCATTTTATTCTTTTGATAAAATTCTTAATATATATAAAAAAAATGATACAATTGAATGTGAAAAAGATAAAACTTTATTAATTATCGATGAAGTTCATAATTTAAGAAATCAAGGTTCTAAATATAGAGCAGTTTTTACGTTAGGTGTTATAAATTCAAAAAAAAGATTATTATTATCAGCAACACCTTTTGTTAATAAAACATATGATTTTTGTAGTATTATAAACATTTTATATAGTAAAGTAATAAATGGAGTTGATAGTTTTAAACAAAATGATTATAAAAGGGACGGTAGTATTGAATATTCTAACATGTATAAAATAATATCATATTTATCTCAAAAAATAGATAGTAAAATATGCGATAATATAGAAAATTTTCCAAGAAAAAATACATCAAGAATTAATCTCGAAATGTCAGATAAATTTTATAAAAGATATTATCAAATAATGAGTGATTATTTAGATTTACTTAAACTTGATATTACAGATATTGTTTTTAACGAACCTGAAACATTTTATCACGGTTATAGACGTGCCGTTAATTTTTTAGGAGATGAATATGTTTCTGCAAAATTAGAAGCTTCTCTTCCTATAATTAAAGAAGGTAAAAAGACTTTTATTTTTTCAAATTGGTTGGAATTCGGAACAGATGTTGTTTCTTCGTTATTAGAAAAAAACGGTATACAAAATTATTTATTATGTGATGATATAGATGTTCCAAAATATGCATTTATAACAGGTAAAGTGAAAACAGATGAAAGATATGAAGTTATTGAACAATTCAATAGTAATGATCCAAATATAAATAAAAATTTAAATACGTTAATAATATCCCGTGCAGGAGGAGAAGGAATTAATTTAAAAAAAGTAGGTAATGTTATAATTCTTGATCCTGCTTGGAATTACGCGAATTTATATCAAATTATGGGTAGAGCTATAAGATATAATTCACATATCGAATTACCAGAAAATGAAAGAATTGTTAATATATATGAACTTGTTTTAGAATGTCCTGGAAATTCAACTATATTATCAGGAGATACTATACTATATAAGATTTTAGAAAAAAAAAATAAAATTTGGAATGAAATGAATAAATTATTTGATAATAATAAATGTTCTTTTTTAAGTACAAATAAAATCCAAGACGATAATGATTATGTTAAAGATATTCTTGAAAAGGTAAAAAAAAGATATAAGGAAAAACGTGATAAAATAATAGATATATATGATAAATATTATACTAAAAAAATAGATATTGTAAACATTATTAAAGATTTATATGATAAAAATATAAATGATAAAAATGATAAAAGAAAAGATATATTGTTTTTAATAACAGAATCACAATATATAATAGAACATTATAAATATTTTATTCAACCAAAATCACGTTTTAATGCTATACAAAAATTTTTACAAATACTAGAAAAAGAATTTAAAAATTTAAATAAAGAAGACGATGTTGATAATATCGCTGATGAAGTTGATGATAATGAAGATGTTGCTTATGAAGTTGATGATAATGAAGATGTTGATGATAATGAAGATGTTGCTTATGAAGAAGATGTAAATGAAGAAGATGATATAAACGATGATGTAAACGATGATGTAAACGATGATGTAAACGATGATGTAAACGATGATGTAAACGATGTAAACGATGATGAAGATACTTCTATTTTGAAATCATTGTTACACGATTTTAACCAAGCTGAAATACATGAAGATCTGATAAATTATACGAGTAATACTTTAATAAAAATGAGTAAAGAAGACTTATTAAAAATTTACAAAAATATATTTGATGTAATATTTAATCCTAACAGGGATTCCGATATGAAAAACTCGTCAGAAAAAAGAAAAGAATTTTTAGTAAAAGAAATAATTGAATATATACAATGCTTATCTGAATCATTGTTTATTCTTTACGAAGATTTAGGTCATGATAAAAATATTGAAAAAACAAACGAATTAGCAATCAAATATGCAAAAAAATGGTCAGTACAAAATATAATTATTAAGATGTATCATAAATACTCTAAAAATATAGTCAGTAATTTTGAAAAAAAAATACTCGAGTTTTTTTTAAAACCTGATCAAAAAGTAGAAAATTATCCAACAGTAATTGAAATATTAAAACACCAAAATTCAAACAAAATAAAATCAAATGTATCTTCACCGAAACAAAAGAAAGCAAAATCAAAAACACCTTCACCTGTAAAAAAATCAAAAACACCTTCACCTGTAAAAGTAAAAAAATCAAAGAAACAAAAGAAAGCAAAATCAAAAACACCTTCACCTGTAAAAAAATCAAAAACACCTTCACCTGTAAAAGTAAAAAAATCAAAGAAACAAAAGAAAGCAAAATCAAAAACACATTCACCTGTAAAAAAA
>Ga0214923_10007547_pt1 | contig 11836 bp, 11 predicted proteins | sample LL1510_MetaG_FD_177993 | JGI IMG/M metagenome (GOLD analysis project Ga0214923, IMG submission 177993) | Freshwater microbial communities from Lake Lanier, Atlanta, Georgia, United States - LL-1510 | ecosystem: Environmental > Aquatic > Freshwater > Lake | place: USA: Georgia | collected... | reverse complement strand
CTTTTCTCATTTAAAACGCCCATTTTATAGGGCAAAAAATAAGAAAAAATGTAAAATCAATAGTAGGAATTTCACCTACGATGGTCTTACTTTTTCATCTTCCTTGTTTTTACTTGAAGATGTGAAAGACGAAATGTGGAAACATAATGGTCGCTCTTGTTTTTCTATCCAAGATTGTGTTAATTTCATTATGTTTATGGAAGAGTTTGCATCTCTTGTTCTAAATACGATTTTTTTGTTTTCGCAACTCACGCAGTTAGAACAAATTAACAGACGAAACACTTTCTTTCCTTCCTTATCTTTGTAATATTCTAAATCTTTATTACAATCACAACACTTCTTGCTTGTATTACATTCATTTATTGTTATTGTATCATATCTCTTATGAATTAATTTCCTTAATCCTTTATTCATCGTAGGCATAAAATGTTTCATTTGTGTTGACCTACTCCAATTACCATAACCGATTAGGATATTTTCTCCAAATGTTTCTTTAATTTTATTCAAAAATGTATCAATACTTTTCTTACCATAACTATATTGCCGAAACTTCATTTTTCTCCATGTATCTCGTTTGTAAAACTCTATGGTTTCCTTATTTAGTTTATCTTTTTCAACCAAATATATTTTGAACTTTTCATAATCAACTGATTTGCTATTTTGAAACGATAATATAGTTTCTTTTTCAATAATTCCGTTTCGTTTTCTTTCCAATAATAGAATACGCTGATTACACTTTGCTTTACTTTCTCGTTTTCTTTGTGGTGCTGTATATTGTAGTTTGTTTCCGTTTTTATCCATCATATAAACCAAACTGCGTTTTCCTGGATCACAACCTACAATATTTCTGTCTTTCAAAGTATCTAATTGTTCTTTGGATAAATCCTCAATATTGAAAAAATCTTGTTCTTGTAAAACTGGAACTCTTGCACCCCATTTTTTATCTTTCAAATCTTTTCTGATAAAAAGCAGACAGCAACTAATTCCGTCTGTTTGTATTTGATTATGAAACTGATAATGTTTATTTTTGAATATTTTATTTTTCAAATCCAAAAAGTTGCACCATACTTCATTTTGATTATCTTTAACATTACTTAATAATTCTCCCTTTTTCACTTTATTACCATCTTTGTCTTTTTCAGGACAAAATAGATTTATCAAACTTGCTGTATCAATGATAATATGTTTTGGAATGATATTGTTGCGTAATGGTAAAGGTTGAAACAATTTATTTTCTTGTTTTTCCAACACAGAGTTCATATACAACATTCCTTTCAAATAATCAAATGGTTTTACTTTGACATCATAATGAACCGACTTTTTGATTTCATCAGGTAATATCTTAGGTAAATGTGTTTCTTTCCATTCATTAAACATTTCATTTGTTTCACTTAATTCCATAAGGTTCTTTTTGAATTGAAATAAGGTTGCTTTATCTTCGGTTATTTCATTTGTGGTTTTGTTAATAAATCGTAAAAAGTGTTTAATAAAATGCTCTTGTGTATTATTGGATAAAGACGTATGTATTTGCGTTGCTAAATAAGGTAATAAAAAAGTCGTGTTTTTCAAATTGGTTTTTACATGGTTCAACAAAGGTTGATATTCGGTTTTATAGAATTGCTCTAATGTTTCCAATAGTTCTGTATCCTTTCCTTTTTTACCTCTATTATCTCTTGTTCCTAATGTTTTGATACAATACAAAATGAATGTATCGTCTAATTCAGGTAAAGGAAGATTTTGAGTGTATTGGTGCAAAACATACAAACGAATAAATTGATAAGTGTGAATAACCAAATCATTCATTTCAAAAACCAAATGGTCTATAACTGGTTGCGTTGTATCACGATCAAGTAAAATTTTTTTCAAAGGTATTTTGAAAGTTTTGTATGCGGATTTATCATTATTCCTAAACTCTTTGAAATCCTCTTTTTTCTTTTTCTTAACTTTCATTTTATATAGTATTATACTACTTTTATTTAAGTAATTTTAACGCAAAACATTTAAATATAAATTGTATATATTTATAAAAATGGAAACATACCATTGCGAAACGTGTAATTATAAGTGTTTATATCAAGCACACTGGAAGCAACATTTGGAATGTGAAAAACATAAAAATAATGGAAAAAGAAAACCTCGTAAGGATAAAAAATTAGAACCACAATGTAAATTATGTAATTATAACACTACAAGTTCAACAAATATGAAACTTCATTATTTAAATAATCACTCAAATAAAGAAGAGAGAAAAAAAGAGTTTAAATATTATTGTGAAGTGTGTGATTTTGGTAATTTTTCAAAAGGATTATTTAAATTACACATGGATACAAAACATACCAATTAACATATATCGCATTCTTGACCCACACTACGAAAATAACCATGAAAATAACCACTATTTATAATTTTGAATGTTCCTTCGCAATATTCACATTTTTTATAATCAGGAGAATTTTTGCATTTTTTATTAGGACATAATAAATCGTTAATTTTGTATTTTTGAAAATTATTCGCTATTCTTACATCTAAATGTTGGGATTTTTTACAAGTTCTCATATAAAATGGGCGTTTTAAATGAGAAAAGGTGTAAAAAGTTTACTAATTTTAACGTCTCTATTGAATATTACTAATGTCACTGATATGAGTTAGTTATATGTTTTATAATGTAAATAAATTTAACAAACCTTTAAATAATTGGAATGTTTCTATTATGTTGACCCAAAAGATGTAAAACTTTTAGTAGAAGTAAATAAACAATATAAAGAATTAATTATATATTATCTAATTATCGTAAGATGTTAATGATTGATATTTCATTAATGTTAAATATTGGATTTTGGTATTTAGGTAATTATTATTATAATATACAAAATAAAAATGCTTCAAATGCATCTAATGGTGATCAATTTGCTATTACTATTGCTACATCTCAATTAGGAATTGGCGTTTTATATTCTTTATTTTTATGGATTATTCCAAATACAAGAAATTATCCGAAAATTTATATTAAAGATATTTTTCTATTTTTGCCTGCTGGTTTATCTTCTTCACTTGCTCATGTATTTTCTGTACTTTCACTTGCATCAGGCGGATTAGTATTTGGACAAATTGTTAAAGCATCTGAACCGGTATTTGCTGGAATTATAGGTACATTATTTTACAAAAAAAAATTATCGTTTTATAGATGGATTTGTTTAAGTGTTATTATATTTGGTGTTTGTTTAGCATCTTTAAAAAATAGTAATGGAAATTATGATTTAGATTTTAACTTAAATTCGTTAATTTATGCAGTTATGGCTAATATTTTTGCTTCATTTAAAGGTGCAGAAAATAAAAAAATTATAGAAAATGATGATATTAAATTACGTATTGGAAATATAAGTAATCAATATGCAATCATGAATATAATTTCATTTTTATTTTCTATTCCAATTATGATTTATATTGAAGGTAGTAAATTTTATATTTTTTACAATATATTTTTGTATAATAATAATTTTTATAATAATGTTATTTTATCTGGATTTACTTTTTATTTATATAATGAATTAGCCATGATTACATTAAAAAAAATAAGTGCAGTAAATCAATCTATTGCAAATACAGTTAAACGAGTTATAATTATAATAAGTTCTGCTATAATATTTAATGAAAGTATATCTCAGTTAAAAATTGTCGGATGTGTTTTATGTATTAGTGGTGTGTTTTTAGATTCTATTATTGATGATGTTATATATAAACATAAAAAAATTAATTAAACTATTTAACATTTAGAGCAACGCGTATTTTAAATGCCGACTGTATTAGCAAAAAAATACAAACGCTTCCTCCTAAAAGGAGGATAAACTAAATTCTATATAAAAAATAAAATTAAGATATGATAAGCAGTTTCAGGTTTAACAATTATAATAAAAGATTAGAAAATAATTAAATTAAACATAAAATTAATTATTTTTTTAGTATCTTCGTGTGCCCCCTTCTTTTTTTATCTTTTTTTTTAATATTTTTTTTAGATTTATTTTTTCTTCTTCCACCAAATTTCAAACCTGGACAACTTAAATCAGGCATAATACTATTATTAAATGGATTTGCCATTTTACCTTTCATTGGACATAAATTACCTTGAATAGGTTCCATTTGTTGTATTAAATTATTAAATGCTTGCATAGTCATTCTTCTATCTTCTGCTACTTCACCACCAATTTTTGGAGTTGAAAAATACGATTTAGATGATGTAGTAGCTGTAGTTGTTACTGGTGCTGAAGTGGATCTAACACTTGTTTTAGATTTACTTGAAAATGGCCATGCTCCTCCGGCTGCTGTTGCTGCGGATATTCCTTGAATAGGAGTAGATATCACAGGAGATTGTTCTACTTGGGAAATATTAACTTCACCTGGTTTCATCAATTCGGCTTCTTCTTGAACATCAAGTGTAGTTGGTTTTTCTCTGGCTTTATTAACATTGAAAAAGATTGCTCTATAATCAGCATTTGATCCTAATATAATTCTACATACAGTTGATTTATCAGTATCACGTGAAACTTCTTGAGCAATTCCGACACCCTTTACGAATTTAAGTATATCAACAGCTTTTGTATATAAAATATCTAAATAAATTGTATGTGATAAAGCATTTTGAATATAAGCACGTGCCTTATAATTTAAACAATCTAAATCTTTTGTATAATTAACATTTGGTGTAGGTCTCATATTTAATGTCTCATTACAATCTTCTGAAATTTCCATACGCATTTTACTATCATCAGAACATGGATGTTGAAAACCAGTTTTAGGTGGTAAAGTTGGTACTGGATCACCTCTTGTAGTAATTCTTAAATATAAAATCTTTTTTTGCATAGCAAAGTTACAAAACTTCTTGGCAACAGAACTACCCATACAACGAGGAGCTCCCAAACTAATACAAATAAGATTATCAGCCAAAACATTATATGGTGCAGCATTATATGGTGGTGTTTTTTTAATTCCCATCCATAAATAAGCAAAATCACTACACATAGCACCTCCTAATGAATGACCAGTTGTAAAAATTTTTACAGAATTTGGATGGTTAGCTCCTAAAAAATCTGTAGCCAAGTATCGTAATGCCTCTACAATAGTATGTATCATTTCTGCTGTTGGTTTAAATATACCATATAAGAATTGTTCAGATTTTCCTTGCGAATCTTTACAAACAGTTAAAGGAAAAATTGATGTTGGTTTTGAATAAAGTGACGCTGTTTTAGCACTATAAGTTCCTCTAAAAATTAAAAATATTGTATTAGGCATTCTTTTATCTGCTACAACATATATCTCTCCATAATTAGACCATCCAATTGAAATATATTTCACGGCATCTTGAGGAGTTTGTTCTCCAGAAACAGGAAATCTTATATCTCCTGTTAAATCACCGTTAATTATATTTATATTTTGAGGCATATTGAGACCAATAAAATCGACATATTTTTTACCTTTATACTCATATTGATGGCCTGCAAAAATATCATCACCACCACCTGTTAAACCAAAAATTTTCTGATCATCCAATAGGTCACCCAAATTATCTGGACTAACAGAATTAATACCTTGTAAAATTTTTGGTTGAATAACCGGTCCCATAATTTGATTATAACTCGTAAAAAACTTATTATCATTCATATACGCAAGTCTAGCAAGAGTTGATCCGAGAAAAGATACAAAATGAACGTCACCATATCTATGGGCTTTTCTACTTAAATTACTTATTGTATTAAACATATATTATAATAAGAAATTATTATTTTTTCCAAATTATGAAAATTACTTTATTTATGCTTATAATAAAGATTATTATAAAAAAACTAATAAGAGAAAATATACCAAAAGAAGAACATTAAAAATTTATAAGGACTAATAGAAGTCGGCATTTAAAATACGCGTTGCTCTAAAACGCCGACATTATTTAGGTATTTTTCTCTTATTATTTATAAAAAAAATTGCTTTTTATAAATTATTCAAATTAAAGACAAATCAAGCTCAAATGGATAATATCAAATCAATTGCATTATTGAATAAAAATGAAGTGAATGAATACGAATTCATGTTCAAATCAGCATATTTGATTGAATATGATAATGGAGATAAAAATGGTATAAAAATGGCAAATTGCATCGTGATAATGATTTGCCCGCGGTTGAATTAGCAAATGGTGATAAACAATGGTGGAAAAATGGCAAAATATATAGGGAAAAAATATATAGGGAAAATAATTTGCCATGCATTGAAACAAATGATGGCAAAAAATATTGGATGAAAAATAGTAAAATACATCGTAATGATGATTTGCCAGCCGTTATATGGAATAATGGCACCAAATTTTGGTATAAATATGGTGTATTAGACCGAGATGAATTACCAGCGATTGAATACCCAAATGGTACCAAATTTTGGTATAAACAGGATAAATTGCATCGTAACAATAATTTACCTGCCATTGAATATGAAAATGGAGATAAATATTGGTATGATAATGGTGAATTAATCAAAACTAACAAATAGTTTATGTTATTTGCATATTGACTTGTATTGATTTGTAGATTTGTATATTGGTTTGTATAAATATATTTTTATTTAATTTTTTTAAATTTGTATTTAATATTATATTTATTGTTATGTATTTTATGTAAAATTTGTTATGGTTAAATTTTTACACCCAATAAATATCCAGCGACAACGAATGGCATACAAGTCATTTCATACGGAGAATTATATAAATCGGTTATAAAATTTGGTGTTAAGGCCTTTTCCTTACAATAACTTTTACCCTTAGGATGAACTAAACCCAACGATATTTTTTCCTTATGATAAAGTAATTTTAAGAATTCAATTACTCTATTGTTTTTTTCAAATAATTCATATGATGGCTTAATATAACAAGATTTTTTCCAATTTATAAAACTCATATATATATTTTCGTTTGGATTATCAATACAATTACAAAATATGATTGTTTCACTATCGTCACACCATTTAAAATTTCCATTTTCATTAAATCTTATGGCATCATGCCATTTTATCCAATTTTCATACCATAAATTTTTATTATTTTCTAACCAGTCAATTTTATTAACAATAATTCCATCAACACTCATTTTATCATCTGAAATGTTAAATATAGTTCTTACTGGTCCTTTTTTGTTTTTTTTCCAAAATTTTTTGTTTTTTTCGGTAAATAAACCGCTACCATCTATATGTTTTATTCCAATACATTTACTGAAAGCACTATTTACAACATTCAAACCATGACCAACTACTGGTCCCAATGAAAACGATGAAACATCTTGCATTGAAAATCCTTTGCTTATGGGACAAAATTGTATATTTTTTGCGTCATCATACTCTAATTCAACATCTTTATATGACGGTCCACCTCTTTGTCTAGGAATGATATAAATATTTGGCGTCTCTACTTTTTTTCCGTATATTATTTTACTGAAGTTTTTTGTGTTTTTTGCGTACTTATTTCCAGAATATTTTTCTCTGTATAATTTTTCCCAAAAATCAGGATTTAAAATACTAAATGTCTCATTTGTATATCCGTTTACTATAATTTCTTCATCATCTTCAATTATTAATTCTATTTTCTTTTTTTCTTGTTTCGTTACATTTTTTCTCTTTGTAACAGAAGAAACAATAACAGCGTTATTTAATTCAGGTTCGGTTTCCATTTCTTATTGTGATATGATAATAATTTTATTTATAAAAAAATTAAAAAAGAATTTCAATTTTTTTATTTTTCTATTATTTTTCTATTATTTTTGAAAAATATCTCAATAGGTTAGTGTATAAACCTTTATATAATATAATTACTTTATTTGATATACATTTGTTAAAAATAAATTGCAAACTTGTAAAAATTTAAAAGGCGAAAAAAATATGATGTAAACAAATGTGGTATAATAAATTTTCATTTATTATTAAATTATTATTTATAAATATACATATTCTTTTTTTTTGTCATTATAATATATTTATATTTTATAAAAATTAAATATAAAATTGAATTTAAAAATAAAACATATATTCAATTAAAATATGTCCTCTAATTCAAGAGTTGAACAAATGGAACAAATTCAAAAAGAAGCACTAGAATTATTCAGAAAAAAAAACATTGATTATGGCGATTCATTTGCAAATTATGGAACTATTGGTGTTTTAATTAGAATGAATGATAAAATACAACGTTTTATTACAGTTTCAAATAAAGGTATTAATTTAGTTAATGATGAATGTTTAAGGGATACTTTAATTGATTTACATAATTATGCAGCAATGGCAATTATGCTTATTGATAATGATAAATAATAATATTTCATTATTTGTTAGAATTAATTGATAAATATTTGGCGTTTGAAATGTAAAAAGGTGTAAAATATATAAAATTTAGATATAAAAAATATTTATATATTGTTTATAATGAAGATTTTATTTTTTTTAGTAATATTAATCGCAAAAAGTTTAAAAATGAATTTTTTTATGAAACAGAAAGATAATTTTAAATTACTAAAACAAACCCATAAACCAAAAACAGAAAATCAACAGAAATATCATAACATTTTAAGTTTAGACAAAGATATGTTAATATCTGTTATAGGACCACCAGGAACAGGTAAAACTTGTTTAGCTTGTGTAAAAGCAATTGAAAAACTTAAAGAAAATAAAATAGATAAAATAATTATTACAAGACCAATTGTTTCGGTTGGAGAAGAAAATTTGGGATTTTTACCTGGTAATATTGAAATGAAAATGGACCCATGGATTAGACCAATACTTGACATATTTTTAGAATATTACTCAAAAACTGAATTGAAAAATTTATTATTGAACGATCAACTAGAAATTTCACCATTAGGTTTTATGAGAGGCAGAACTTTTAAAAACTCATTTATTATTGCTGATGAAATGCAAAATAGCAGTCCAAACCAAATGTTAATGTTACTTACTCGTATAGGTGAAAATAGTAAAATAATAATAACTGGTGACTTGAACCAAAGTGATTTAAAAAATATAAATGGATTGTTAGATTTAGTGAATAAATTTGAAAAGATACAAATTCCTGAAAATTTTTACTTGATTAAACTAAACGAAACTGATATTCAACGTAGTAATTTAGTTAATAAAGTGTTAAAATTATATAATACTGAAATAAATATAAACACAAATCATAAAAATACAAATATTACAAATACAAATACAAATATTACAAATACAAATACAAATATTACAAATACAAATATTACAAATACAAATATTACAAATACAAATACAAAACTAGAAATAAAAAATAATGGCAATAATGATGCTGCGTTAATACCATTACATCATATGAGAAGATGCGAACATTTTTTTAATAATTTTAATGGTTTTTTATAAAAAACAAACAAATTTTATTAATTATTATATATAAATAATATATTTATATAATAATGAAGACAAAAAAAAATAGCAAAAGAAAATATTTTACACGTAAAAATAGAAATAAATATGGTGGCACATTAAAAAATAAAAACATAAAAATAAATTGTAGTCCAAAACCTAAAAATAAATTAAATAATTTTTCTTGTTATACAAATGAAGCATTACTTGACTTGAGAAATCATTGGAATGTAAGACATCCTGATTTAAAAATTACCAGTAATTCAGCAAAAGAAATTCATACAAAATTAAAAAATTATTTAAAAAATGTATGTAATAATGAAGCATGTTGGTTAAAACAAAAAAACGATTTCGGAAAATTAGATAGTTATTTAACAGATTCATTTGCACCAGAATCACCTGCAGAATGGAAGACTAATCCAAATGAATGGTTGTCTAGTTTGGATATAATAAAAGTAATGAAACAATATGAAAAAGCTTACAATTGTTTTGATTTTATAGGTCCTTCACCAATTGATTTTGATACAAAAAAATTATATGGTGAATGTGTTTGGGAAGAATTATGTAATTTTAATCTTGAAAAATTAATTAAAATTGGAAAAACAAAAATAGGAATAATATTTAACACAGATCCACATTATAAATCAGGACAACATTGGATTTCAATGTTTATTAATATAAAGAAAAAAACTATATTTTTCTTTGATAGTACCGGCGATTCTGCACCAAAAGAAGTAAAAAAATTAATTAAAAAAATAAAAGAACAAGGTGAACATCACTCACCAAAAATATTTTTTAAAGTTGACAGCAATGAAGGTATTGAACATCAATATGGAAATACTGAATGTGGTGTTTATTCTCTTTTTTTTATAGTTCATATGTTAGAAGATAAATTGACAGAACATTATTTAAAAACTCATATTTTGAAAGATGAATATATACAAAAATTCAGAAAAATATATTTTAATGAAATGAATACATTATAAACGTAAGTCTATAAATTCATTTTTATTTTCGAACGGTGTAATTAACCATCATATATATAAATTTATATTTTCCTTATTCTAAAAAATAAGAAATATATGGTATATCGTAAGTTACAGCACACCATTTACTAAAACCACTTCCATGTCTATAAACCGAAAAATTGTAAATAAAATTAGAATAAGACATAATATAAAAATCTTTCAATGTATTTATTAAACTTTCTTCATCCATTTCTGAATTACTTGTATGTGTTATATTAAAAAATAATGTTTTCATATTTGGAAATTTATTTATTATATACTTTTTTATATTATTATCACTTGATATTAAAAATATATCAAATAATTCATTTTTTTCAACAATTTTTTGTATATAATTAATTAATTTGTTTAATTTTATATTGTTCATACTACTATAATCATTATTGAAAAAAGCATCATCTACACGAACATGTATTGAAATATAACGATTTTTTATTAAATTTAATTTATTTAATGCATTATTAACTATTTTTTTCAAATTTTCAGTTGGATTTAAAATATTTTTTATTAATGTTTTATGTAAAAAATTTATTTTATTTAGTTTTGGATGATTTATTAAATAAATATAACAATTGTTATCAAATTTTTGCGATTTTTTCAAATAAATAAATAAATCATTATCAATATCTTTATATTGATAATCTATAATTCCATTATTTATATTATATTCAGCATTATTAATTTCAAAAAATTCAATTGTTTCAATAATTGATTTATCCAAATTTGGCTTATTTTCAAAATAAGATAAATATTTTTTTATAGGATTGTTATTAATATGATAATCAATGTTTATATTATATTTCTCTCCAAATTGTATTATAAAATAACATCCCCTAATATAATCTCCAAAACCAGTACATTTTTTATTATTTTTATATAAAAATTGATATGTTAATATAATATTTTTCCCATTTGGATTTTTATTTTTATTGTGTAATAACAATATAGATTGTTCATATTCATTTTCTTTATGTTTTAATTTATTTTTATCTATTTCTATAAATTTTTCCAAATTTTTTAATAATGTTATATAATTATTTTCTTTTTTATTTAAATCATCTAATAATATATTATATTTATTATTAATATTATCAAACTTTTGTTTATATTGAATTTCTTTTTCATTAAATATTGTTAATTGTTTTAATAAATTATTTTGATATTCGTTCTCTTTATTTGCCAATTCTTCTTTCATTTGTTTATCTTTATTTGCCATTTCTTCTTTCATTTGTTTATCTTTATTTGCCATTTCTTCTTTCATTTGTTTCTCTTTATTTGCCAATTCTTCTTTCATTTGTTTCTCTTTATTTGCCAATTCTTCTTTCATTTGTTTATCTTTATTTGCCATTTCTTCTTTCATTTGTTTATCTTTATTTGCCATTTCTTCTTTCATTTGT
>Ga0214923_10007546_pt1 | contig 11836 bp, 10 predicted proteins | sample LL1510_MetaG_FD_177993 | JGI IMG/M metagenome (GOLD analysis project Ga0214923, IMG submission 177993) | Freshwater microbial communities from Lake Lanier, Atlanta, Georgia, United States - LL-1510 | ecosystem: Environmental > Aquatic > Freshwater > Lake | place: USA: Georgia | collected... | reverse complement strand
GGGGGTGGGGGTGTGAGGAGTGGTGGCGCGCATCCAAAAAAATTGAAATGCTTTTTCATAATATCGTTGAAGACATCATCAGATATCATCACATGGCTTATTACAAGAACGAAGAGTACCGCAGCGAGGCTGAAATGAAAAGACAAGGTATGTGTGAGGAGGAGAAGGCTGTCCAGCGTGAGTTGAACTGGGACATCCGTATTGAGCACTATGCTGTGCATGATCGTGCTCAATTCCGGAAGATGGTTGAGAAGTGGGCTGAAAGTTTTGACTTCCCTTCTCCCGGTGTTCCTACGATGAAGATGCTTCATATCCTGAAGCTTGCAAGACAGAACGGAATTCTGTCTGACATGATCGGACAGTTTGTTCGCGCCGAAGAGGACCTTCTTGAAAGGCTCCCTGGCTTCACGAGCCCTGCTACGGTTCCATTCAACACCGAAAAATACAAAGAAAACTGCATTTCGGCGCTGAAGGCTCGTGTTGAAAAGCGCGAGAAGAAAGCTGCTGCGGTGTTGGCGCGTACTGCTGGCAAGGCTGCTGCTGCTGAGCGCCGTGCGGCCGACCAAGCTGCATGGGATCAGGCGGTGAAGAAAGGGCGCGAAGCGATTGAGAAGAAGGTTGCGGCTGCGCGTAAGGCGATGGGTGTGCGCAAGAATGAAGCCAATCCTGCGTCGATTTGCACCATGATCTCCAAGTGGGAGTTTGACATGAGTGTTGATCTGTATGCTAAGCGTATGAGTAAGTAAGTGTGTGACATGTGACCCAAAAAACAAAATACAAACGTGTGTGTGTGTGACATGTGACCCAAAAAACAAAATACAAAGGTGTGTGTGACATGTGACCCAAAAAACAAAATACAAACGTGTGTGTGTGTGACATGTGACCCAAAAAAACAAAATACAAACGGTGTATGTTTTTTTTGACATGTGTGAAACCTCGTCTGGATGACCCTCCTGGATGACCCCGATGGTATGCATGAGTGTAATGTACCAGGCGACACATACCTCATCCAGCAATCAGGGTCATCCAGGGAGCACGCGCACACACCTGGGTGGGCACTATTTAAGCGCCTTGCACATCCACCATCTAAGTAGCTTTCGAGCAACCATCAAGACAATCAGATAAGATAATGGCGTACTACAAACAAGAAAAATATTTCAGCGAGAAGGCGATGAAGGGGTGGAGTGTTGAGTGCAAATCGAAACAACGTGAGTTGAATTGGGATTTGCGTCTTCAGCATTACGCTTCCCACAACCCCGCGATGTTCGTGAAGATGACCGACGAATGGGCGTCGCGGTTGAGCTTCCCTTACGCGGCCGGGGTTGAGGGCGACATTCTTCACGTTCTCTACACTTCAAGAGAACACGGGATTCTATCGCGTACCATGGAATGGTTCGGTCGCGTGGAAGAAGCGGTTCGTGCTGAATTGTATGGGGTAGAGGAAGTGTATGGGCCGGAAAAGAAGAGAACTCACTCGTTGGAGTTGTAAGTAACTGCGAACCTATGTGACTTGTGACACAAAATACAAACAAAATACAAGCTGTGTGTGTTTTTGACATGTGACCCTGTCTGGATGACCCTGTCTGGATGACCCTGTCTGGATGACCCTGTCTGGATGACCGCGGTCGTGACGGGTGAGTGGTGGGGTGGGGTGGGGGAGTGGCGGTGGCGGCGCGCATCCAAAAAATGAAATACTTTTATACATAATGTAAATCCTGCATCAGAGACTCCCGACCTACGATGACCGCCACTTCTACTAACTACTGGAATGCCACTGCGTCTTCTACAGTTGCTACCTGTGTTGTCACCCGTCCCCGCCATACTCCCGGAATCAAACTTACTCACGAACAGCGTTGTGTGAAGAATGATCAGCACAAATTCGGCCTGTGCTGCGACTGTGATGCCGGTCTTGACAACCGCGCGGACTTCGTCCTCAGGAAACACTTCTTCACGCGCCTTTTGTGTAACGACTGCTCCGCGTATTACGCCGAGGCATGCACCGCCCTCCGCGTTCGACGACTTCTCGCCGCAATTAACCACCCCGAGGTGTGTACCGCCCTACGCGTTCGACGACTTCTCGCCAAAATGAATGACTGCGAAGCTGACTCCAACAAGGGAGGGGGCGAAGACGGCGATGACTATGAAGAAGGCTGCGAACCCGAAAAGGGGGACCACTGACACGTGACACAAATAAAAACAACATACAATCTGTCTCTGCGTTTTTGACATGTGACCAACCTTTCTCAAGTTTTTTGATGATCCGCCAATTTACTGAGTCGGTTGAATAAAATTGAAATACTTTTTCTTCTTGGAGACAGATGATAGTTACCTGACACAGACAACAACAACGAACGAAATGACGACAACTGCTACTGACTATTGGACTGCTACCGCCGGATTTGTTGCTATTCGCGGCGACGAGCTCTACGCCTGTGAAGAGGTTGGCGCGCTTACTGCTGCGAAATGGGATGAGCACAAATTTGGGCTTTGTTGCGAGTGCGACTGCGGGCTTGACGATGAAGCCGACTTCGTGATTACCGGCAACGCGAATAAAGACGACACCGTGCTTATGTGTTACGGGTGTTTCATGCACATCACCCAAGGACACAGCTATGCACATTAACACGACATCGGAATTGAAGACTTGTGACATGTGATGACATGATGACCTGTGACCACCAAAAAAACAAAATACAAGCGGTGTATGTTTTTTTTCACATCTAATGACACTCGGATAAAATTGAAATGCTTTTTCAACTTTATTGTCATTCGTCGCGTCTCAGTTATTCAGATACAAATGTCTCTTTCGTTTCTTGGTGTGTACAAGCGTGGTCTTCGTGGTTCGTCTCGCTTTGTTTGGAATGAGGATTCTCTTGGTATTATCATTCGTGGCTTGTTCCAGTTTCATCGTTCCGGTCGTCGGCTTCCTCTTCACCTGATTGCACCTCATCTTCGTGGGCTTATTCGTGAATATGTCAAGGATGTCGTGTGTAAATCCAACGGCTATTCCAATTGGGCTGAGGACCAATTTGACCTCGTTTGTGATCGCTGGGTTCGTCTTCCTTCTCTCAGAGCTGTTCTTTTGAAACTTCAGGAGTTTTCCGTCTTCATCTATTTGGTGAGTACTACAGCCGCATCGTATCGTTCGTTGTGTGATGATGGTGTTATGTCTGTGATGTTCTACCGTGCGATGATGTGTGAACTTTCACGGATGGCTTCTTCACACCCCGGCTGCACTTCTTACCTTCTCGCGGCGGTGCCTCGTGTTTCGACTGAAGCTGTCTTCGGCTACTGTTTCACCTGCGGCGTGGGTCTTTCCGACAAAATCGACTTCAATTTCATTCCTCGGTGCTGTTGTCTTGACCCTGATGCCGGCGGTTCTGTCTCTGTGTGTTCTTCGTGTTTTGACACCTATGTTGATGATGAGTAGGGGGTTCCGCGGGGGTTCCGCGGGGGTTCCGCGGGGGTTCCGCCCCCCAACGACGGGATACAGCGGGCGGTGGTTGAGTAAGTCCGCCGTCCATATTAACCTACGGTAAGTATTTACGGCGGGGGTGCCGTCCTTTTTTTTTGGCTTGAATCCGGATCTTCGAGAGATTTTATAAGGTTTTCAATTTTATTCATGATACTTGTCTTTTCTATCATTTCTAAAAAAATTGAATACTTTTTTACTCTGTATCATATATCTCACCGAAGCGTGATTCACAGTTACGCTAAGGGCCGTCTAGATGCAGACGTTAAAACGCAATACTCGTCTAGATGCAGACGTTAAAACGCAATACTCGTCTAGATGCAGACGTTAAAACGCATCAACCGGAAATCGCACAGGGGAGTGTGACGGCGATTGAATCGATATCACTAGCCACTTTCTGGGGTCGATTATCAACAAAGGGGAATCGATATCTCCTTTATCGACTTTTTTTTATGCATCAGGGGACCAATATCTACCGTCGGCGTTTTCCACATGCATTTCTATCCGCTTTAGATCATGAGTTCGAGAGATTTGGGGTATTTGAATACTCTTTCTAGTAAATCTCTCGACATTCCATTTTTAAACTGTTCAATCTTGTCAGAAAGTTCATTCACATCCGATTTGTTTCGCCCCTCCACTAACGTTATCACATCAGCCGTACATTTTTACCTACGGTCCTCCTACAGAGGTAGGAGCGCCCGCTTGGCGCGTGCTTCGATATCGACGGCGGGGGTGCCGTCCTTTCTTTTTGATTGGAAATAGAAATTAGATACATCAATTATCGTGTGGGATTATTGCTTTCCCAGCTGGTAAATCAAATAGTTTCGCTTAACCGGCGAGTTAAGCAATTATATCATTCACATTATACTATTATTTCGCTTTCCATATCAATAAGCAATAGGACTATCTTCATCCACTATCGTTACTTGGTTTATCGACTGTTCGAGAGATTTGTCACTACCCTTACCATATATCGTGTCACATTTCATCGGTACCGGTAAATGAGTAACATAACGGTCATTCGCTATTGTTTTTAGGGGTCGATAAGGGGGTCCGCGCCATAACGACATCACATCCTCCGTCCATTTTTACCTACGGTCCTCCTACTGAGGTAGGAGCGCCCGCTTGGCGCGTGCTTCCATATCGACGGCGGGGGTGCGACGGTTCGTTTTACAACATGTTGTTTGAATCATTTTTATTCCTTTGATTTCAACATTCCGAGAGATTTGATATCATCCTTACCATATATCGTCTCGTGAATCATCGGTACCGGTAAATGAATCACATAACGGTCGATCGCTGTTGTTATGGGTTGATTGTCATGATGATGATTCACCCGCTTTGCGGGGAATGCCGTCCTCTGGACCGACAGAGATCGATCGATTGAGAGATTTATTCATATTTCTTTAGAGAATAATCTCTCAGACATCTTGTTTTAATCCTATAATATTCCCTGGTTACATCCTCCGTCCATTTTTACCTACGGTCCTACTACTGAGGTAGAGGGGGGCCCGCTTGGCGCGTGCTTCCATATCGACGACGCCGGTGCGACGGTCCGTTTTTCACGGCTTGGTTTGCATGTGTTGAGAGATTGATATTCCATTAGGTTCTAATCTCTCAGACATCTTGTTTTCATCCTATAATATTCCCTGGTTACATCCTCCGTCCATATCGCACCTCTTCGCTATCGCCGGTCTAGTCCGACGGCGGGGGTGCGATCCCTCCTTTTTCATCGCTTCATTTGGTATATTCTATTCACCCGCTTTGCGGGTTATTCACCCCCCCCATAATACTACTTAAACATAACCCATGATATTATATGAGCACTTATCGTCTCAAATTTTCTTTTTCTTTCACTTTTTTGATGATCCCGCACTTTCTCTCTATTCTCATAAAAAATTGAAACTCATTTTCGCCTTACTTCTTTATCTCACCCTCGTGTCTTTAATGTCATACGACGGTCCTGGCGAGGCTTTAATGTACTTCGTCTTGATTCTACCGGTGTGGCGCAGAGGAAGCGCGCAAGGCTCATAACCTTGAGGACACCTGATCGAAACGGGTCACCGGTATTATTTCAATTCGGTTGTTTTAAAGAAGCAACTCGTCATAGCTAAGTGACGTTAAACACAGCACAAACCCTTTCACCGGAGTGGCGCAGGGGAAGCGCGCGGGGCTCATAACCCCGAGGTCGTTGGTTCGAACCCAACCTCCGGTATTATTTCAATTCGCCTGCTTTATTGAGCTACCGCTCAATCCCCCAGCTCAGCTGGGGTGATCAGAAGCCGGTCGTCATAGCTAAGCGACGTTAAACACAGCCAATCCATGTTACCGGTGTGGCGCAGCGGCTAGCGCGCAAGGCTCATAACCTTGAGGACACCTGATCGAAACGGGTCACCGGTATTATTTCAATTCGGTTCCTTTATCAGAAGCAACTCGTCTAGCTAGCGACGTTAAATGTAGCCAAACACCATGTTACCGGGATGGCGCAGAGGCAGCGCGCAGGACTCATAATCCTGAGGTCACACGATCGAGACGTGTTCCCGGTATTCTTTCACTTCGGTTCCTTTATCAGAAGCAACCCGTCATAGCTAAGCGACGTTAAACAGCACCATCATCCCCCCTTAGCTCATCAGCAGAGCGCCAGGCTCATAACTTGGAGGCAACAGGATCAACACCTGTAGGGGGTATTCTTTCAATTCGCACCTTTACAGAAGCCTGCACTACGTCATAGCTTCTGCGACGACGTTACACTTCGACTCACCGGCGTGGCGCATCGGCAGCGCGCAAGGCTCATAACCTTGAGGTAACTGGATCAACACCAGTCGCGGGTATTCTACATTTCGTTCGTTTTATAGAAGCGATCCGTCATAGCTAAGTGACGTTAAACACAGCAAACACTCGCCGGTGTAGCTCAGCGGAAGAGCGCTTAACGCCGTCCTCTACCTTTTCGACTCTTTTCTGGGTCCGATCTGAGGATGGTTATCTGCTCATAACAGAGAGGTCGTAGGATCGAAACCTACCATCGGCAATTCTTCACTTCGTCGCTTTATTAGAAGCGACCATCTGTGCTCTTATGCACTCAACTTGTATTACCCGCGTTGCACAGAGGAAGTGCGCCGTAAAACATCGTCCCCTACTTCTTTATCCTTTGGGTACGTCTCGGGGATGGTTATGCCTTTTAAGCCGGAGGTCGTTGGATCGAAACCAACCGTGGGTAATCCTGGTTCTATGAACCACTCCTTTTTTTTCTACCCCTACATCGTAACATCTTTGTGTATTCACTTTCTCAATAAAAAATTGGTTTTTTATTCACTCCGTCACATGTCACTCGCGCGCGCTTTACTCCACCTCGATACTCTTTGTCTCTTCGTTCCATCTCCCTATCTCCTCACTCGTCAGCACGTCATACACCACACCCTTCACCGATCTCAAGTACTTCACTCCTTCGTACTCTATCTCCTCCACCTCCACTTCCTCTTCCTCCTCCTGCAATACTTCTACCGCTGCTGCTGCTGCGACCACCACCACTTCTTTCTTCGCCGCCTTCGCCTTCGGCTCCTTCTTCGCCTTCGGGGGGGCGCTTGATTCTTCTCCTTCCGCTACCTTCTTCTTCGCTGCTGTCTTCTTCGGGGCCGCCTTCTCCACGGCCACGGCCGCTCCTTCTCCTTCCACTACCACTACCTCCGCTCCTTCTCCTTCCACCACCGCTTTCTTCTTTGCAGCCGCCTTCGCCTTCGCCTTCGGCGCCTTCACCTTCACTTCCTCCTTCACCTCCCCTCCTCCTTCTACGACGACGGCTTCTACGGCTCCCTGCTCTTCCTGTGTCGCCGCCACCGCCACCGCCGCCGCTGCTGCTGTGGCTTTCTTCTTTGGTGCTGCTTTCGCCTTCGGCTCTTTCGGCTCTTTCTCACTCACCTCCGCTTTCTTCTTTCCCTTCGCCTTCGCCTTCAGTATCTCCTTCATCGCACTCACCTCTCTTTCCATCTCCTCCACCTCATTCTTCATCTCCGTCCTCAACTCCTCTTCACTCTTCCCCGTCATCTTCGTTAACATTCTCAATACGCTTTCCATTCTCTCTTCAACACTATCTTCCCTTTCTTTTCTTTCTTATCATTTCAATTTTTTTCTACCTTCTATACTTTCTCCTCTTCTCTATCTTTCTCTTCTTTTTTCTCCTTTTTTACGGCGATGAAGTCGGACTTTCTAATTGAGCGTAAAATGCCTTCACTCGTTTATTTACCAAAATCCTCGTTACATCGTAGCTCATTATACTGACACCCTCTAATGATTTGATTCGCGACAAAGCAACGTAACTTTGTCCGGCTTCAAATACTCCACCGCCAATATCAATAATGCATCGGTCCAACGTTGCACCTTGACTCTTATGAATCGTTATCGCCCATGACAATATCAGCGGGATTTGCGATACACCGATTCCCGGTATATTTTCACTCATCCATGTATGATAATTTACCGTCATCTCAAGACCATTATTAAAGCGAACTACCGGCAACGGCGGAACCGTAGTAGTCGTCATTCGCACGATCACACCCTGACTTCCATTACAAATAGGAGTTGCAGATGTAGTAAGTGCCTCTTCCATGTTTATAACACACATCACTTGAGCGCCTACCCTTAAATGAATCGTCTCATCACACAAAATACTGTTTTTCAGAGAAAACAACTCTGCGGATATTCGTTCCTTACTCTGTGATGCGCGCATTTGCCTTTCTTTGTCGGGTAAAGGCAGATCTGTTACATATTTCAACTCATATTTGTAACTAGGACTGTCTGGGTCAAGTATCACGAGTTTATCCATCTCGAGTCGATTGATTTCATCCACACGGCTGCGTGTCGCGTATAATATTGTAGGTTTGGTCTGCGGTGTTCCATCTTCAGAAACGTCGGGTAATACAACGCCGACGCGTGACCGAAGTATTTCGTCGGTCCGCCGCGTAATCCTCCCTTCGCGCACCTGGTTCAGGATTTGACAATACACCGGATCATTTTGCCGGAAGATTTGTTTGAGTTGTATGTGGTTTTCTCTCGGAAAGGTATGGAACCAACTATCGCTTTCAAAGCAAAACCGCGCGTTGTCGGGGTCTTCTGTATTCACACCCACCGGCGGTAGTTGATAGAAATCACCACAGAAGATGAGTTGAATACCTCCAAATGGTCTAGAATGACAATTTCGCGCCGTTTTACCGACACGATCCAAGATATCGAACAGGCGTTTCGACATCATACTCACTTCATCAATAATCAACGTTCGTGTCTTTCGCCAATCCCTCTTTTTTAAGAAGTTCTTATCAACCCGTTCTACGATTCTATCAACATCGCCGTTGGCAAGACCGATTCCCGCCCACGAATGGATCGTTTTCGCTTTACAATCCAACATGACTGCAGCGCATCCGGTAAGAGCGCAAACTTGAATATTGTGTTCGCGTCGCGTCGCGTATTTATAAATCTCTCGAATAAGCGCGGATTTACCAGTTCCACCAGGTCCAGTAATGAAGACATTTTGTCCGGATGTGTATTTCGCAAATGCGAGTTTTTGCTCTGCCGACATATTTTCATGGAATGATTCCCCTCCTGGCGCAGAATCAGAAGGTAGAGCCAGATGTTCTTCTGACGCCGCCGATAACGTCTGCGTTGAAGGAGGAGGTGGCGGTATTGTGACTTGTGAAGTCGGTTGAAGAGACGCCGGAATATCCGGTTGTTTTTTTACAACAGTAGTATATTTACGGATATCATGTGATAACGATGATTTCATTATCAGGACTGATTTGTTTGGCTTACCGTATAATAGATAATGCACAATATAATTCAATTTATCGTGTATTAGATTACTTTTACATATAAAATCTTTTCACTTATTGTAATATAAACCTATATTCTATATTATAAATATGGACGCTGTGTCATCATACTCTTCACCGCATCACGTACCTACGTATTCGTCAGAAAGTGGTATGACTACTATGAATGTTAAACTAACAATAGACCCATCCGAACCAATAAAATCGAATGTTTTAGAGACTCCAATATCCAACGATTATTTAGAACGCTTGAAAAAATCACAAATTATACTTGAAAAATACCCGGACCGCGTTCCACTCATCATCCAGCCATCAAAAAATGATAGAGATTCATTCCCGATTGATAAGTCAAAGTACATCACTCCGAGAGATTTGACGTTGATGCAGCTTCAACAGATTATACGCAAACGCGTTCATTTTCCAGCAGAAAAAGCACTCTTCATCTTTATCAATAATAAAATATATCCGGTTACTTCGCTTGTTGGAGCCATATATGATACAAATAAAGATGCCGATGGATTTCTGTATATAACGTATTGTCAGGAAAGTACGTTTGGTGGTTCATACGACGACGACAACGTCGACGACAACGACGAATAAATATAACATATATAGACAGAAAAGTATATATCCATACAATCTATATATGTTATCTATATTTTCCAATATAAAGAATAAGATAATCAATATAATTTCAAGTAGAAACACTCAGAAACGACTACGTAATTACGAAGTTATTATAGGTAACGATTTAATGAATGACGACACTTCATCGGATAATGATAATGACGAAGATAACGATAATAATAACAAAGACGGTGGGGTTTCACCCCCTCCCCCAAGCCCCGTCATAACACGCCGCATTTTCAATCTAGAAATTGACGAAACTATTATAAAAAATGATTATGAATTACAAGATTTATTAAAAATTATGCATACATATCAAATTGACGTGACTAATGTGATTCTCGAGCCTAGAATTGAAAACGCGCTCCGCGACATGCCCGATGCATCAGACATAGTAAAGATAAAGGTGAAATTGTTGTATATTATTATCGCGAATAATATCTATCGTTCTTTATTTGAAGAAAAAAAACAATACCGTTCAATTAAAACAAAACAATATGTCGGCGTATTTCGTTATAATGACTATATTATTCGTATAGATGACTCACCCTATAGTTTTATTAGCGAAAATGAGGTTGTACGTGCATCATCTGTATTCAAACCAACAGATGAAACGAATAACGACGATGAATTTATTCGTAAAAATATTATACGTCCATTTTTGATATATACGAATATTCGTCGAAATCTAAAAAATGACATTTGCGATTGCAGACCAGAAATTTGTGAATGTAAATACAGAGACGATGAATATAGGGGTGGTGATGATGATGATGATGATGATGATGATGATGATGCAAGCCGCCACGATATATCACGCATATGTTACAAAAAACTGCGTCAAAATACAATTTCGTTCAGTATTCAGCATTTCGTAAAAGAAACGACATCGTTGTATCACTGGATAAAGGACAATTTGGGAAATCATGCGTATAATCGGTTCTCTTCAATACAGCATTCATTTTTTATCCATTTATTTCATCAGTGCGCGTTGTTATTACGCGAAATTCATAGTGTTGGCATCGTTCATGGCGATATCAAACCCGACAATATTTTAATTCGAGAGCATGATAATTTTAACATCGATCATCCGGAAAGATGTAAAAATTTTACTGTATATTTGATTGATTTTGGGTTGTCCGGTATTCATAATGTAGGTGTTGGAACCGGCGGCACAATACCATATTGTCATCCAGAATTTAAAAATATCATCGACACAAATCGTTCGAGTAAATACCATTGGAAAACTGTTCAGGTAAAGCACGATGTTTGGTCTCTCGGTATCGCGTTTTTAACCATGTATATTTACCGCGATTTTTACAATTATTATCACAAATATCCAAATTACTTTTTTATGAAAGACGGATATGTATCACCTTTGATACTCGATGTTATCACACATAATAAACTCAATCAATTATTTACAAATTTGTTGTCATCTGACTGTATTACGATCAACGAAGTATGTGATTTATTACAAGAAATGACATCTTAACAAAAAATACCGTTTTATTCTGTATTCTTTGTTCCAATTTCAGGCGTTATTGTCACTTCTTTTTGAGTTGTGTTGTATTCCGATGCAGCCGCCATACTTGAAGATGCGGTTATAATCGATGTTTCTAATTCTGTAGGTATAGCTGATGTAGCCGTTACATTTGTAATTTCCGGTTGTATCGCAGACGATACATTCTCGGTCATCGCATTCATTATACTATATGGATTACTACTGGTTCCTCGTAGTGATTTGGGTAAATATTGATCTTCTATCGATGGTGTATAGTCTGGACCATGGGACGCGGATGCGGCGGACGCGGATGCGGATGCTACTGTTCCTGAATATATGGAGTCATCGCCTCCATGATTACCTACGAGTGTCGTCTCTTGAAACTGATGCTTAATGAATGCCCGTTTTTCGAGT
>Ga0214923_10007545_pt1 | contig 11837 bp, 13 predicted proteins | sample LL1510_MetaG_FD_177993 | JGI IMG/M metagenome (GOLD analysis project Ga0214923, IMG submission 177993) | Freshwater microbial communities from Lake Lanier, Atlanta, Georgia, United States - LL-1510 | ecosystem: Environmental > Aquatic > Freshwater > Lake | place: USA: Georgia | collected... | reverse complement strand
ACCGAACGCCACGTTGGATTCGTTAATGACTGAAACGGAGACGACCTAGGCGTAGTTCGACGAGCGAAGTCGAACGATGACCTGATTGGCCAGCAGGCGGCCTTCGGGACGAAGGGTTACTCGGCCATCACCGACGGCAACTAGATGGGCGATGTCGTCAAGCGATGAAAATGCCTCTCGTGGCACACCCCGTCGCGTCCGAAGCGCCAGGGACTCTTCTTCGAAGAGTTGGGCGGCGGCCGACACGAGCTCTTCGCCACTTCGCGGCGACTCTCCCGCGGTGAGCAGCGCGATATAGCGATCGGGAGTACGGACGTTCCAAAAACGCTCGCCGTCGATGTGCGAGTGGGCGCCCGAACCAAAGCCCCGATAGTTGCCGTGGTTCCAATAGAGATGATTATGCCGACACTCGTGACCGGCCTCGGCCCAGTTCGAGATCTCTTCCCACGCGTAACCGGCATCTTCGAGCGTGCGACCCACCAGCGCGTAGGCGTCGGCCTCGTGGTCGTCATCGGGGTGCCGTTCCGGATCCCGACCCAACGGGGTGCCCGGCTCGGGAGTCAGGACATAACAACTGATGTGGGGCGGACGGTGCGGGAGAGTCAAGATATCGTCCAACGTGGTAGACACATCGTCGAGCGACTCTCCGCGCGCTCCCACAATGAGGTCCATGTTCCAGGTGGCGAAGCCGGCATCGTGGACGGCAACGCTCACGTGCTCGTGCGACATGATTCCGTGACGACGGCCTAGTTCGCCCAGAACGTGACGTTGAGTTGACTGAATTCCAAAGCTCATGCGCGTCACGCCACCGGCCCGATAGGCCGTGAGTCGTTCGACTGAGGCATCTTCAGGATTGCACTCCACGGTGACTTCGGCATCGGTCGCGCGTGGAACGGCCTCGAGTATCGCTATCAGATCCGCTGCTGGAAGACGGGAGGGAGTTCCTCCGCCGAAAAAGACGGACGTAGCCGTGGGCATTCCCCCGTCGACGGCGAGAGCTATCTCTTGGCGCAACGCCGCCACGTACTCATCCATGAGATGGTCGCGGTCGGCGTAGGTAGCAAAGGCGCAGTAGTCACATCGATGGGCGCAGAACGGCACGTGAACATAGACGCCAAACTCACCCACGATGCGCTCGCGCGGTCTCTCGCGCCACGGCAAAACGACGTAAGGCCTCATCGCGCTCCGTCTTGGCGTCGATCATCGGTGTGACGTAGCCCGGTGGGGCTAGGAGTCCTTCACCACCTCCGGGCTGTAGGCACTGAGGGGCGTCGACTCCTCGAAGTGCTGGGATGTAACGGTGAATGTATGAACCGGTGGGGTCGAAGCGCTCCGCCTGGGTTGTCGGATTAAAAATTCGGTGATACGGCGCAGCGTCCGTTCCGGTCCCGGCCGTCCACTGCCAGCCGTGTTGGTTGCTCGCAATATCTCCATCAATCAATCGCCACATAAACCATCGAGCGCCCCATCGCCAGTCGAGGTGCAGGTGCTTTACGAGAAACGATGCAGCCACCATGCGCACCCGGTTGTGCATCCACCCCGTCTCGAGGAGTTGTCGCATTCCGGCGTCGACCAGGGGGTACCCCGTTTCGCCTCGAGCCCACTGTTGGAACTTGGCAACGGCCGCGGCGTCGCGATCAACATCGAGATAGTTCATCTGCGACTGCAGGTTCTCCCACACGCTGCGGGGATGATGGAAGAGGACGTCGGCGTAGAACTCGCGCCACGTCACCTCCGAAATAAAGACACGTCGACCGTCGCCGGGGCCCGCAAACTCCGCGATGAGTTGTCGGGGATGAACAGTGCCAAAGCGCAGATGCGGACTCAAGGCTGACGTGCCATCGCGTCCGGGATCATTCCGGGTGTCGTTGTAGTCGTCAACCCTCGAACGAAAAGATTGCACCAACTCCCACGCTGCGGCCTCTCCGGCAGGCGGCAGCGGAGGTGGTGCGTCGGGGAGATCACCGAAGTAGAGCGGGCGGGCTCGACCCGCACCGGCGGAAATTGTCTCCAGGGGTTCGCTGGGGGCGCCCACCCACTCTCCCGGTGGTGCGGGCAGTGGCGCTGCGACCTCCAGTGTGTCCCACACCCGACGAAAGGCGCTGAAGACCTTGAACGGCTCACCGGTCTTTGACGTAATAGTCCCCGGTGCCACGGCGTAAGGAGACCCGACAAAATTCAGGACTATGCCCTGTTGCTCCAGGTCGCTCGCCGTTTCACGGTCCCGTCGCGCGCCGTAATTGGCGCAGTCCCCCGTCGCAAAGACCGAGCGAGCACCGACTTCTTTCGCGATGTCGGCCAACACGTCACGCGGGCGACCCGAACGTACAACGAGCTTTCCCTGAAGCGTCTCGGCGAGCGAGGCCAGCGTGGCTTGAAGGTAGGCCGCGCGGGTCGGTCCGGCGGGAGCGAGAATCGAGTCGTCAACAATGAAGAGTGGGAGGACGGGCCGTCCGGTCGCCACCGCCGCCGTCAGCGCAGGGTTGTCAGTGAGGCGAAGATCGCGACGAAACCAGAAAATAACGGGCCCAGACATGGTCGCACCCTACCGGTGAACTACATCGAGGCGGGAGGAGTCAGTCCGCGGGCGACCTTGAGCCGTCGAGAAAAATGTCTCTCCAACGCCTCAATCGCCAACTCGTGCACCTCCGCGGCACCCCGAGGTGCCGGCTCGCTCAAGACACCGGCGAGGTCACCACCAAGAAGTCGTCGAACGAGAGATAGGGCTTCGCCCGAGAGCGAACGGCCAGTCCGACACGACGAACACAGGACCCCACCGACTTCCGCATCGAAAGCGACCAACCCGCTCGTCTCACCACAGTTCACGCAGTCCTCGAGATGAGGTGCCGTTCCGTCGAGGACGAGCAACTTTAAGTAGAAGGCGGCTGGGACGAGAAAAGGGAAGAAGTTCTCGTTCTCAAGTGACGACAGCGCGCGCGACAGCATCACGAAAATTTCGCTATCGGGCACTCCGTCGAGCGGGACGGCATCGATAACCTCGGTCAGCGCACATCCCGCCGTCAGTCGCTCTAGGTCTTGGCGTATCAGTGAGTACCGCGCAACGTGTTCTACTTGACGGACGATGAAAAAGTCAGTGCGTGAGACGGCCAAGAGGACATCAACGTGAGCCAGCGGTTCGAGTCCCGCACCGAGTTTGGACGAGCCCTTTCGCACGCCACGAGCGAGGGCACGAACTTTCCCGTGTTCCTTAGTCCACATGACCACCACGCGGTCGGACTCACCGGATTTGTAGGTCCGTAAAACGATGGCTTGATCGCGGAGTGTGCTCACTTCTCTTCATCACGGTCGCGAAACTTCGGCGACCGGTGGCGAATACCTAGAAAGTGGTCCAAGAAGTTGCCGCCACCGACCAGTACCACCAGGACTGGCGGGATGACGAGGAGTGGCAGCAGCGTCGATGCCCCGTTGAGAAATAAAAGCCACAGGAAGATGTAGAGAAAGAAACCGAAAATCAAAGTGCCGCGAGTCCACTTCACTGTTCGAGCCCTCCATAGCGACGGTTCCGCTGCTGGTATTCCTCAATTGCCGCGTAGAGATGCTCGCGGCGAAAGTCTGGCCATAGGACGTCTGTAAAGACCAACTCTGAATAGGCGATCTCCCACAGGAGGTAGTTCGAAATTCGGTACTCACCCGATGTTCGCACGACGACGTCGGGGTCGGGAATCTCTGGATGATAGAGGCGCGACCGAATGGCCTTTTCGTCAATCTTCTCCGCCCGCACACCCTCTTCGACCAACTGTCGCACCGCATCGACAATCTCGGCGCGACCTCCGTAGTTAAAGGCCATATTGAGGGTCATCACCTTGTTGCGTTTGGTGAGCTCCTCAGCGACCTCCATGTTTCGTAGCACGCGGCGCGGAACACGCCAATCACGTCGGCCCGAGAACGTGATGCGAATCCCTTCGGCGTGTAACTCGTCACGTCGTCGCTGCAACAGCGACTCGTTGAACCCCATTAAGTACCGAACTTCGTCGACCGGACGGCGCCAGTTTTCGGTGGAGAAGGCGTAGACCGTGATGTTCTCAATACCGGCGGCCAGAGCACCGTAGGCCGTATCCACGAGCGCCTCTTCACCGGCGGCGTGACCATCGGTTCGCGGAAGGCCGCGCTGTTGCGCCCAACGCCCGTTGCCATCCATCACGAGGGCCACATGCTTTGGTATCCGGGTGCGATCGAGTGAGGCGGGTACCGGGATGGGACGCGGATCGGGCAGTTCCACGCTAGTTGGCGTGTCCCACGAGTTGTCGTACCTTGCCCGTAGTGTCCATTCGTGAAAAGTTTCGATCCCGACGACGACTTCCCATTCGAGGAGCCACCCGTCGAGATTGGTCGCAGCATCGACGATGACGTCACGCCGATTGACGCCGAAGCGGCTCTCGGACTCCTTCACGCCGTCACCGCCGATCTACCCGGTGGGGGCGAAGACCGCTCGGGTCAACAGGAGATGGCCTCGGCGGTGGCCGTATCGATCAGTCGACGGCGCCACCTCGTCGTCGAGGCCGGCACCGGCGTCGGTAAATCTCTGGCTTACCTTGCACCTCTCGCCATGTCAGATCGTCGGGTCGTGATCGCCACGGCCACCAAGAATCTGCAGGATCAGTTGGCCCGCAAGGACGCCCCACAGGTGGCAGCCAAGGCACCAGGCTTTGACTTTGCTCTATTAAAGGGCAAATACAACTACTACTGCCACCTTCGCGCCGATGAAGTCGGTCCCGCCACAGGCCAGGGCAGCTTTGATGATGACGTCGAACTACCTCAGGGTGTCGTGGCGCAGATTCGACGCATTCTGGACTGGGCTCAAGAGACGAAGACTGGAGATCGGGACTCACTCCCATTCGAAGTTGACGAGCGAGCGTGGCGCCAAGTCGCCGCGACACCGCCTCAGTGTGTTTCTCGCGCACGGTGTCGATTCGGCGAGCAGTGCTTTCACGAAAAAGCGAAGGATGCCGCAGCTCTCAGCGATGTCGTGATTGTGAATCACGCGCTGTACGCCGCACACCTCGCAACCGGCGGCAACTTGCTGCCGGAGCACAAAATTGTGGTCTTTGACGAAGCTCACGAAGTCCACGATTCCCTGGCCTCCCTGCTCGGTACCAGTCTCTCGCCATCGAACATTCGTGCCGCCGCGGGACTCGTACGTTCCGGTCTCGACTCACTCGGGAAAGAACGAGCGAAGGAGCTGAACGACAGCGCCGATCGCTTGGGCGATGCGCTAGCTCTGCAGGTGGGTACGGGCCAGGCCGAAGGAATCGGCGAGTCAGTGAATCTCGAGTTATCACACCTCGTGACCACCTTGACCGCACTCGTAGAAGCACTGAAGCCCACGCCATCGGCTGACGCCAACGACGTCAACCGAATCCGTGCGCACCAAACCATGGTGGGTCTGCTCGGTGACCTGGGTCGTATTCAGAGTGCGAACGATGATCAATTGGTTTGGATCAGCGAAGACCGCGGCGACTACACCCTGCATCTCTCGCTCTTAGAGGTTGGCGATGTCTTGCGCGACAATCTTTGGCCCCACGTGAGCGCCATCTGCACCTCAGCAACGATTCCCGACGGACTCGTCCACCAACTTGGTCTACCGAGTGACTCCACCGACGTCCTGACGGTCCCGAGTCCCTTTAACTACGCCGAACAGTCACTCCTCTATGTGGCGCGTCACCTCCCGGATCGCCTCAACGACGAGGCCTACTTCCCTCTGATGCTCGACGAGCTCGCGTCGCTCATCAACGCCGCGGGTGGTCGCACCCTCTCTCTCTTTACCAACCGCACCCAGATGGAGAAAGTGGCGGCCGACATGAGAGGCCGCATCGCCACGCCAATCTTGGTTCAGGGCCAGATGTCGAAACAGCGCCTCACTGATGCATTCCGAGACGACGAGTCGGCATCCCTCTTCGCGCTCGACAGCTTCTGGCAGGGATTTGATATCCCGGGTCGCTCGCTCTCACTTGTCACGATTGACCGGCTCCCCTTTCGACCACCGACCGATCCGGTCGATAAGGCTCGACGCGAACGTCTCGGCGACGCAGGATTCAGCAAGATTGACGTTCCCCGCGCGGCCATGATGCTCGCCCAAGGTGTCGGCCGTCTCATACGCTCGACCGATGACTTTGGCGTCGTCGCCGTCTTTGATAACCGCCTGGCCACGAAGTCGTATCGTCACCAGATCTTGAAGAAGATGCCCCCCATGAAGCGCACCGTTGACCGGTTTGAAGTCGAGGACTTTCTGCGACGAATTGTCGCTTAGAAGTAGTTTTCCCCGAGTTCGTCGCTCCACGATGGGGCCACAATCTCGCCGGTCGCCTGTGTCCATCGAAAGACAGGCTTGATATCGAGAATCGGCGTGCCGTCGATGAAGTCAAGGTCCTGCACCACTAACTCCCGACCCTCGCGTGCAGAAAGACGCACCACGCTCAGCAGCAGTCGGTTGGGACGATCCTTGTTACGTTGCGCGAAGATCCCCGTCAACGGCCACGCCTCATTGCCACGGGGATGACGGGACCAGGGGGCGGGCGGAGTATCGGTGGCCACATTTGCCAAGCCAATCACCTCAAGGTGAGAAAAGTTCTCGATGCCCGCAAGGGCTTCATCGGGAACTGAGTCGTCGAGCACAATGCGTGACGACTCGCTGGCCCAGTGATCATCAGTCGGTTCGGCGCGACTCGAAACGACCCACGCAATTGGTCGCACGTTCGCCGTCACGTTGCCCCCTAGTAACCCAAGCGATCGAGAATGTCGTCGCGCTGCTGCCAACCTGGCTCCACCTTGACCACTAACTCCAGGTACGCACCTTCTGGCATCTGGCGACGCACATCGATTCCTACATCCTTGAGGACTTGGCCGCCCTTGCCGATGACCATGCCCTTCTGTGAATCACGTTCGACAAGAATTTCGACCGTGATGTGCGGCCACTCGTAGTGCGTCACGCGGCAGTGCAACGAGTGGGGAATCTCCTCGCGCATGCGGCGAAAGAGTTGCTCGCGTACCAGCTCGGCGACGTACTCGGCTTCGGGCGTATCAGTGACTTCATCTTCGGGATAAAAGAACGGTCCTTCCGGCAACCGCGCGACGATGAACGCCACGAGACCCTCAACACCTCGGCCCGTCTTCGCCGACACCGGGAAGTACTCCACGCGTTCGGCGGCCGCTTCACGACCCAGATCCTTCGCTAGGGCGTTCACCGCATCGGCAACTTCCAAAAGAGCAGATGCCGTCGCCTCATTGGCCGTTCGGTCAATTTTGTTCACAACGACCAGCGGAATGGGACCGTTGAGTCCCGCGGTCTCCAGCATGGTCGTGAGTACCGTGCGGTCGCCCGGACCGATGGAGGAGCGCGAGTCGAGCATCGCCACGATGACGTCCACACCGCTGGCGGACTGACGAGCCGTGGCGTTCATGCGACCGCCGAGAGCGGACTTAGGTCGGTGGAGTCCCGGTGTGTCCACGAAGACCACCTGAGTCTCGTCGTCAGTCAAGATTCCACGAATGGCGTGACGGGTGGTATTGGGAGTCGCCGAGGTGATGGAGACCTTTTCGCCCACGATGGCATTGAGAAGTGTCGACTTACCGACGTTCGGTCGCCCCAAGATGGCGACAAATCCCGAGCGCGTCACGAGAGGTTCGACAGCAGGTCGATGGTGACCTCTTCTACACGGTGGCGATCAACTTTGCTCACCGTAATCAAATACTGGCCCACTTCCATCGCGGCCCCGACACCCGGCACGCCGCCGACGGTCGTGAGAACCAGACCGGCCACGGTGTCCCAGCTGCCGTCGGTCGGCAGATCCAAGTCGAATTCGTCGTTCGCGTCGTCAATGTTGAGGCGGCCCGACACGGTACGGGGCCAAGCCATGGCGACGTGCGGAACCTCAACGGGATCATCGTCGGTGAGCGCCTTGCGTTCCTTAACGGGCTGGGGTTCGGCCAGTTCGGATTCAAGCTCGCCGACGAGCTCTTCGAGGACGTCCTCCAGCGTGATGATTCCAGCGGTGCCACCGTATTCGTCGACGACGATAAAGAGGTGGTGGCGAGCTTGATTGAACTGCTCGATGAGCGACGCCACTTTTCGAGTTTCCGGAACGAACTGCGGCTCACGAAGTCCAATCTCGGCGATCGTTTTGTTGGCGTTTCCCTTGCGAATCTGTTGCAGCATCCACCGGAGATTGACAACTCCGATGATGTCGTCGATATCCTCGCCCGTGACCGGAAAGCGGGACTTTTCGGCCGTGATAGCAAAGTCCAGAACTTCCTGCACGGTCTGCGACGAGTCCACGCACGTCATGTCGACTCGAGGCACCATGACTTCTTTGACGAGCGTGTCACCCATTTCCAGCACGGAGTGGATGAAGTCACGCTCGTGTTCTTGGATGGACTTGTCCTTTTCGGCGATACTCGCCATGGCGATGATCTCCGATTCGGTGACCTTGTGCGAATCATCATTGACGCCAAAAGGCTTCAAAATCCACTTGGCCAAATTCAAGAGTACGCCCGCGATGATCTTGATGGGCCAGAAACTCAGAATTCCTTCCACGATGGGCGCCGCAAAGAGGGCCGACGAATCCGCATGAATCACTGCGAAGTTTTTCGGTATGGCTTCGAATACCACGAAAATAAAGACAACTTCCGTCACGGTCGCCACAACCAAGCCGGCTGCGCCGAACTGGTGTTCCGCGAGAACTCCGACCAAGGTGGCCGATACCAACTGGCAGACCAAAATCAGCAGCAGCAGAGGATTTAAGAATTCGTCTGGTGACGCGGACAACCGCAGAACGGCCTGCGAGCCACGACGCCGATCGTCGGCCAAAGCAGCCGCCTTGGACCGCGTCATTCGCACGAGGGCTGTTTCAGCCAACGCCAAGAACCCCGACAGGCTCAATAGGACAAACACCGTCCCCAACAAGATCCAATCCGTCTGTTGCCAGGCCTGCGCGATCACTTCACAACTCTCAATCGGTAGTAACGGTGGAGGAGCTCTTGCTCTCGAGCCTCCATCTTTTCGGCTTCGTCGTCCACCATATGGTCCCATCCGAGGAGGTGGAGAACTCCGTGAACCACTAGCAACGCCACTTCATCTTCAAATGACACACCATGGTCGATGGCGTTGTTGGCGGCGACCGATGGGCAGATCACAATGTCACCGACGAGTTGTGGGGGTGTAAGTTCGCCTCCCTCAGCGACGTCCGCGACTCTCTCGAGAGACGGAATTGGTTCGTCGTCGATCGGAAAGCTCAAGACGTCGGTGGGGCCGCTCTTGCCCATGAATCGTTCATTGAGATCGGCGATGGCGTCTTCGTCCACAAAGATCAGCGACACCTCAGCGGTCCCCCGGACCCCTTCGTCGTGCAGTGCCGATTCGGCCAATGACGACCACTTCGCCAAATTCATCTTGACGTAGTCCTGTTCGTCAGCGGCGTAGAGATCGATGGTCATGGGTTGTGGCGGTCGTACGCGGCGACGACGTCAGCAACAATCTTGGCACGAACTACGTCTCGTGCCGTGAGATGCACGAAGGAAATTCCTTCGATACCTCCGAGGATCGACTCGATACTAGAGAGGCCCGATCGACTACCACCAAGGTCTATCTGGGTCAAGTCGCCGGTGACGACTGCCTTAGAACCAAATCCAATACGGGTTAAGAACATCTTCATCTGTTCGGGTGTCGTGTTCTGAGCCTCGTCGAGAATGATGAACGCGTCATTGAGAGTGCGACCGCGCATAAAGGCCAACGGCGCTACTTCGATGGTTCCCTTTTCCATCAGTCGCTGCGTGCCCTCAGAGCCAACCATCTCATACAGGGCGTCGTAGAGGGGTCGTAGGTAGGGGTCGACCTTGGCCATGAGATCGCCGGGCAGAAATCCGAGACGCTCACCGGCTTCGACGGCCGGTCGCGTCAGGACAATCCGGTGGACCTCTTTTCGGTGAAGTGCCTGCACGGCCGCCGCCACGGCGAGGTAGCTCTTGCCGGTTCCGGCGGGTCCAATTCCAAAGGTGATCGTTGAGGTCGCGATGGCGTCGGCGTATCGCTTCTGACCGGCCGTTGACGGGCGGATCGACTTGCCCTTCGCACCACGCATCACCTCGTGCCGCAAGACTTCCGATGGCCGCAGATCTTGATGAACCATATCGACGGTCCGCAGAATCTTCGTGGGATCAAGTGATTGGCCGCTCTCAAGGAGAAGTACTAGTTCGTCAAATAGTCGCAGGACGGGAGTCGGGTTGACACCACTCACTGCAATCTGATTGCCCTGCACTCGAATCGCCACGTCCGGGAAGGCTTTTTCGATGGTGCGGAGATATTCGTCACGCGGACCCAGCAGCGCCGTCATGAGGTGCGTATTGGGAACGTACGTGGTAACCGACTCGGTCGCGCCTTCGGAGGCGTTCATGGTCATCCGGGGGGCCACTCCAAGAGTCGTCCACCGAGGACGTGGAGATGGAGGTGCGGGACCGTCATCTGGGCGTCGCGACCTACGTTCATAACGAGACGGTAGCCGGATTCACGAATGCCCTTGATGTCGGCCACTTGTTGCGCGAGCAGAATCATCTCATCGACTACTCCTGCGTGGTCGCTGGGCACATGATCAGCGCTGGTGTGGTGCGCTTTCGGTACGACCAGCACGTGGACCGGCGCTTGGGGCGCAATGTCATCAAAGGCGTAAGCCGCTTCTGACTCGGCAACCTTGGAAGAAGGAATCTCGCCCGCGACGATGTTGCAAAAGAGACAGTCACTCATTGGATGAAACCATTATTGCGAACGGCGCCTTCGTAACTGGTGACCGCCCAACCTTCGCCGCGCAAGACCAAGAGCGTGGCTGCAACAATTGCTGCCGTCTCGCCGCGCAAGACAGTGCTTCCGAGTCCAATACGCAGTTGCTTCTCCGACCACTCGCCCTCCGCCCAGCCACCCTCGGGGCCGATGGCGATAGCTCGGATCCCGCGCAGTGATCCCGTCGTGCCTGGTTCGGCGACCGCCACGTCCACGGGAACGTCCCGAACCTTGACCGGATCGTTGATGGTGATGTCGTACGTGCGGCGACACTGCCCTGCGGCTTCGAGTGCAATCCGATGCCAACGCTCAAGAATTTTGTCGCGGTGCTCGCCCTTGAACTTGACCTGCATGTTGTCAGAGATCAGTGGGGTAATCGAGGTCACGCCCAGCTCAACCAACTTCGACACGGCTAACTCCGACTTATCTCCCTTCAAGGGAACGATGTAGAGCTCCGTTGGATACGGCTCCGGGTCGACCACAACCTCACTCGTGCGAACGACGTCCCCATCGCCGACCGACGCGAAGGCCCACGAACCACGTCCGTCGGTCACCACTATCTCTTCACCGGCTTCGGCTCGCAGCACTTTAAAGAGATGGTGGCGGTCGTCTTTGTTGAGGACCGGCGTGGCCACGTCAAGAACTCGCATCTGGGTCAGCGCGTTCACCCGGCGCTCAAATTCAATCAAGCTCATTTTCGTCCCGCCTTCCGACGACCAAAGAGACCGTGGGTGGCCTCGGACACATCTTCCCCCCTCGAGAGGGCAAAGTCGCGGAGGTGTTGCTCGCTCTCTGTGGAGAGTTCGGTGGGCACCTCAATAGCGAGGTGGACAAAGAGATCGCCGCGGCCCCGCCCACGTAAGTGGGGCACGCCCTTGTCACGAAGTCGCAGTACAGCTCCGTGGGTCGAACCGGCGGGGACCGTCACCTCCGCGTCGTCCTCGAGACTAGGCACTCGAATCTCCGCCCCAAAGACCGCTTGGGCGAAGGTGATCGTTGCTTCGTAGTGGAGATCGTCCTCGTGTCGCGTAAAACGCGCGTCCTCTTCAAC
>Ga0214923_10007544_pt1 | contig 11838 bp, 11 predicted proteins | sample LL1510_MetaG_FD_177993 | JGI IMG/M metagenome (GOLD analysis project Ga0214923, IMG submission 177993) | Freshwater microbial communities from Lake Lanier, Atlanta, Georgia, United States - LL-1510 | ecosystem: Environmental > Aquatic > Freshwater > Lake | place: USA: Georgia | collected... | reverse complement strand
ACCTGCGCATGTCCAAGCTCGAGCACCTGCCGACCAGCCCGTTCGCGCAGGCGGCCCCGAGTTGAGGACGTGGCTTTCCACACGAAACGACATGGAGCCGGAATTTGTGAGAAACATCCCTTTTGGAAAACCGGTAATCGGCGACCAAGAACGCCGCGCGGTGATGGAGGTCTTGGGGGGAACCCAGTTGGTACACGGCCCCCGAGCCAAGCAATTCGAGGCTGATTTCACTACTTTCGTCGGTGGTGGCTATGCCTTGAGCGCTGCGTCATGTACCGCGGGCCTGCACCTAGCTTATCTTCACCTCGGGATCGGGAGCGGCGATGAGGTAATCGTCCCCGCGCAGACCCACGTAGCGACCGCGCATTCGGTCGAATACACGGGTGCGAAACCGGTGTTTGTCGATGCCGACCATGACACAGGCAACATTGACATTGAGCAAATCGAATCAGCTATCACCCCTCGAACTCGGGCCATCAGCGTGGTGCACTACTTGGGCCTGCCAGTTGATATGACTTCGGTCATGGCACTCGCCCGTAAATACGAACTTTTTGTGGTCGAGGACTGTGCACTTGCGATCGGCGGAAAATTCAAGGGTACCCACGTCGGCCTCATAGGCGATGTCGGCGTATTTTCGTTCTACCCGGTCAAGCACATCACCACTGCAGAAGGAGGTATGTTGATCACTCGCCACAGTCATGTCGCCGAGCATGTGCTGCGCCTCAAGGCATTCGGTTACGACAAGATGCTTGGGGAACGCGTCGTGCCGGGCCTGTATGACGTTGACATGCTGGGATACAACTACCGGATGAACGAAATCGAGGCGGCAATAGGCGTCGAGCAGCTGAAACGAATCGGTACCTTTCTTGAACGCCGCACTGCGAACAACTCGGCGCTGCGCAACGCAATCTCCGAAATAAGCGAAGTCCGACCACTCGCTGACGGCGGAGGCGACTTCGAGCATGCTTACTACTGCCTAGCGATCATCCTGGAAGACAGGATTGCCGGCAAGCGGTTTGACATCATTAGTGGACTGAGTCAAGAGGGTGTTGGCACCAGCATGTACTACCCAGGCCCTGTCCCGCACCTCAAGTATTACCAGGACCGTTATAAACTGGGTAACACACCGTTTCCCAACGCGACCAGGATCAGCCAACAGTCGATCGCGCTGTCCATAGGGCCGCATCTCGGTGAGGACGACATGGATTACACCGCGGCGGCACTCAAAAAAGTTCTAGCAAAATTAAAATCATGATTGACACAAAAGCCCTCAAGGGCAAGGTCGTGGCCCTCGTCGGCGGCGCAGGTTTCATTGGGCACAGCCTAGCCCTCGAACTCAAGGCAATCGGGGCCGCCCCCCACGTGATCGACGGATTGCAGGTTAACAACCTTGGCGCTTTCTCCAGTGGGGTCAACGCAAGCCCGAACAACAGGCTCTACGTCGGCTTCATTAACATCCGCCTCGACCTTCTGCGCCAAGCGGGCATTCCATTGCATGTCGTTGATGTCCGCGACTACCATGTTCTCAGCCCCTGCCTAAATTCCATCAAACCGGATGTGGTCGTCCATTTGGCAGCAATTGCCCACGCTAACCGGTCAAACAAGGATCCATTCAATACGTTTGACCATAGCATGCGCACCTTAGAAAATGCACTGGATTCAGTCAAGGACCGCAAACCTCATTTCATTTACTTCTCGTCTTCGATGGTCTACGGCAACTTCGACGGGGAGACGGTCGCAGAAGACCGCCGCTGTGAACCAATGGGCGTTTACGGCGCGCTGAAATACGGCGCAGAAAAGCTGGTCATCGCCTATAACCAAACGTTTTCCCTGCCCTACACGATACTGCGCCCTTCCGCCCTTTACGGCGAACGCTGCGTCAGCCGCCGTGTTGGACAAGCTTTCGTAGAGAATGCAATCCGAGGCTTGCCTCTAACCATCAACGGTGACGGCAACGACAGCCTCGATTTCACCTACGTCAAGGATCTTTGCCAGGGTGTATTGCGGATCATCGCCCGACCCGAAGCTCAGGGCGAAATCTTCAACCTCACCTACGGCAGCGCACGTTCGCTCAACAACCTCGCGGAGCTGGTCAAGGAGCATTTTCCCGGTGTTGAGATCAGTTACAACCCGCGCGACGCGCTAATGCCTGAGCGCGGCACACTCGACATTAGCAAGGCACGAAGGCTGCTCGGATACGAACCACAGTTCCCAGTCGAAAAAGGTTTCGTACAGTACCTCCAGTGGTACAAGGAGCTTGCCGCAGCAGAGCCAGAGTTGTTCAGAAATGAGTGAGACTGCGGCCCGCCAACAAGAAAGCACGCTAGCACCTGACATCTGGCTGTCTAGTCTTTTCGGCTTCCCCGCTTGGCGCGTCTGCTCCAGAATCGTAGGGCAGTCTCTGGCGATGTTGCAGGATGGCAGCCGGCAATTTGCCTACGCGAAACTAGATGTCGCCGATATCGCCAAATCAACCACTCTGACCGACCTCGGCTTTCGTCTGGTGGACACCGCGCTGTCTTTTTCCGGTATGCCCCAGGGTAGGACGGTGTCTGGCATGCGCTTTGCCGATTCCGGCGACCGTGACGTAGTTGCAACGATCGCAGGGCAGTCCTTCCGCTTTTCACGCTTCCACCTTGACCCGCAAGTACCCGTCACCCTAGCCAACGAAATCAAGGCTGCCTGGGCGGCTAACTACTTTGCCGGACAACGTGGCGACGGCATGGTTATTGCGGAGGATGAGGGCCAGGTAGCCGGCTTCCTTCAACTACTGTGGGCCGGTGACGTGCTGGTGATTGACCTCATCGGCGTAGCGCCGCATCAGCAGGGCCGTGGCATTGGCCGCGGCATGATCCAGCACGCTGCCCGTCACGGCACAGGCGACGGCCGCATTCCTGCGAGGATGTTGGTAGGCACGCAAGCCGCCAATACACCCTCGGTACAGCTCTATGAATCCCTGGGATTCCGCATGGCGTCGGCCCAGCATGTGCTGCATCACCATGGTTCGATAGAGAGTAGACCATGATCATCGGTTCAGTAGACCTCTCGCGGGAAATCCTCGTCATCGCCGAAATCGGTAACAACCACGAAGGAGATTTCGGGCTCGCTCGGGAAATGATATTTGCCGCCGCAGCAGCCGGCGTGCAGGTCGTCAAGTTCCAGACTATCCAACCCGAGCGTCTGGTCTCCCTAGGGCAGCCAGCTCGCATTGAGCAACTGCGCCGCTACGCCTTCAGCCGCGAGCAGTTTGCAGAACTCGCCGCCGTGGCTCGCCTGGCTGGTGTCATGTTCATGTCCACGCCTTTTTCAGTCGATGCTGTCGGCTGGCTGGATGAACTGGTTCCTGCTTTTAAGATCGCATCGGGAGACAATAATTTCGAACGCCTGCTCACCGCCGTCGCCGCCACCGGAAAGCCGGTGCTGTTATCGACTGGCATGACCGATCTCGCAGGCATCAATAAATCCTGCGCTCTGATCGACGGCGCGGCGCCCGCCAAAGCAGGCGGGATTGCAGTACTGCACTGTGTCTCGGCCTATCCGACCCCCGTCGAGCAGGCAAATCTGCTCGCCATACAGGAACTGTCGAGGGAAACCGGCAGAGTCGTCGGTTACTCGGACCATACGTTGGGCATTGAAGCTGCAAGCCTCGCGGTTGCGCTTGGTGCCCGTATCATCGAAAAACACTTTACTCTTTCCAAAACCCAGTCGGATTTCCGCGATCATGCGCTGTCGGTCGACGCCGCTGAACTGGCTGAACTCGTGCGCAGGGTCCGGACAGCCAGCCTGATGCTTGGCTCTGGGTGCAAGTCGCCGCAGCCGGCCGAAATGGCGACCATCGTGGCCGCGCGACGCTCCATCGCTACCTTCGGCGCGTTGCCCGCGGGCCATGTGCTGACGGAAAACGATCTCGACTGGCTGCGTCCCGGTGACGGATTCGCTCCGGGACAGGAGGTAGAAGTGCTCGGTCGCCGTCTGACACGCGCGGCATCTTCCGGCGAAATCATCACCCCGGATATGTTGGTGTAACATGTGCGGCATCGCAGGCTACTTCGGCACCCGCACACTGTCGCAGGAAACCCTCGACAACTGCATCTCCCTGATGCGGCGCCGGGGACCTGATGGTCACGGCCGAATCCACCGTACCGTCGATACCGATCGCAATGGCTATCTGTTGCATTCGCGTCTGCGCATCATTGATCTCGACGCACGGGCTAACCAGCCATTCGCTCGTGGCCGGGGCCACCTTAGCTTCAACGGCGAGCTCTACAACTACGTCGAACTGCGCAAGGCGTTGGAATTTCGAGGCGAAACCTTCGCCACTGCCAGCGACACCGAGGTTCTCGCGAGCCTGATTGCCACGCGCGGCACCGGCGGTCTGGACGACGGAGAAGGCATGTGGGCATTCGCCTGGCTCGACGACGACGGCCTAATGCTGTGCCGAGACCGTTTCGGCGAAAAACCGCTGTATTTGCACCAAAACTCTGATGGCGTGTATTTCGGCTCGGAACCCAAGTTCATTTTTTCGTTGCTCGGTTGCCGCCTGCCAGTCAACGTTAACCACCTTCAGCGTTATCTGGTCAACGGCTACAAGGCGCTTTACAAAACCGGTGAAACCTTCTTCAGCGGGCTTAATGAAGTTCCAGCAGGTTCCGTGGTCCACTTCGACCGTCGCGGAAAACGCAGCGACCACCGGTTCTGGACACCGCGCTTCGACGCAATCGATGAATCAATGTCGTTTGAATCTGCGGTTGCGCTGACCCGCGAAACCCTGGAAGAGTCAGTTCGACTGCGCCTACGCGCGGATGTGCCTATTGCTTTTTGCCTCAGTGGCGGTGTCGACTCCAACGCCCTTATTGCTATTGCCAAGCGCAGCATGGGCCACCAGGTCCACGGCTTCACCATCATGAACACCGACGAGCGCTACGAAGAGCGGGCCATGGTTGAAACTGCGGTCGCCGAACTAGGCCTTAGGCATACAGCGATCCCGGTCGAACGTCGCGACTTCCTGCCTAAGCTTAGGGAATTGGTGCGTTACCATGACTCGCCGGTATCGACGATCACCTACTATGCGCATTGGCAACTGATGGAGGCGATCGCAGCTGAAGGCTTCAAGGTCTCGGTCAGCGGTACCGGGGCGGATGAACTGTTCAGCGGCTACTTCGATCACCAGAACTTCTACATCGAAGCGTTGCGTGATTACCCGACAGCCCAGGAACAGGCCCGGGAAAACTGGCGCCGGACCGTCGCACCCATCGTGCGCAATCCCTTTCTCCAGGACCCGGACTGTTTCGTCAAGAACCCGGATTTGCGCGATCACATCTACCTCGATGCCGAAGTCTTTTCGAAGCTGATGATCCAGTCTTGGCATGAACCATTCGCCGAGGAAAATTATAGCCAGGTGCCACTGCGCAACCGCATGAATAACGAACTGTTCCACGAATCGGTGCCGCCGATCCTCCACGAAGATGACCTGAACGCGATGTACTTCTCGATCGAGAACCGCTCGCCTTTTCTTGACCGTCGGCTGTTCGAGGTCTGCCAATCGATCCCGACACGGCACCTGATCCGTGACGCCCGAGCCAAGGCCGTACTACGGGAAGCGGTGCGCGGACTAGCGCCTGACGCCGTCGTCGACAATCCACGCAAGGTCGGCTTCAACGTACCGATTTTTGATTATCTGGACGTCGCCGACCCGTTGGTGCGCGCACAGATCCTCGACGATGGCCCAGTCTTCGATATCCTACGCCGCGACGCCATTGTTGGCCTCATAGATAACCCGGAATTGCGCAACAGCCAGAGCAAGTTTCTGTTTTACTTCCTCAATGCCCGCCTGTTTCTTGAGGAAAGTAGTGTATGAAATGGTGCTGCAACTGCGTGCTGCCCGACAGCCGCCCGAACCTGAGTATCTGTGATGACGGCGTCTGCAATGCCTGCCGGTCTCATGGCGGCAAGACAGGGATCGACTGGTTGGCACGCGCAGCCGCCTTCAGGCAGGTGGTCGAACATGCCAAAACGCGCACCAGCGGCTACGACTGCCTGATCCCCGTCAGCGGCGGCAAAGACAGCACCTGGCAGGTGGTGAAATGTCTCGAGTACGGACTGACCCCGCTGGCCGTCACTTGGAAAACGCCTGCGCGCACCGCCATCGGCCAGCGCAACCTCGACAATCTCATCGCGCTCGGCGTCGATCACATTGACTACCGCATTAACCCGAAGGTCGAGTCATGTTTCATGCTGAAGGCCTTCGAACGCTACGGCTCCACTGCAATCCCGATGCACATGGCCCTGTTCAACATTCCGCTGACCATCGCCGCAAAACTCCACATCCCGCTTGTCGTCTGGGGCGAGAATTCGGCCTTCGAATACGGTACTGCCGATCAGACGCTGACCGGATTCCGGCTCGACGGCGCCTGGCTGAAAAACTACGGCGTGACCCACGGGACCACAGCCGCGGACTGGCTGGCAGAGGGATTCAGCCGCCGGGAGCTCGCGGCCTACTTTGGCCCAGACACGGCGGAACTTGAATCCGACGAGCTTCGCGCCGTGTTTCTTGGTTACTATTTTTCCTGGGATCCAGCGACCAGCCTGTCGGCGGCCGCCGCCCACGGTTTTCGCTTCGAGACCGGCGCCGCCCGCACCGGTTACTACGACTATGCCGATATCGACGACGACTTCATATCACTGCACCACTGGATGAAATGGTACAAGTTTGGATTTACCCGACTGTTCGACAACCTGTCGCTGGAAATCCGGAACAACCGCATTAGCCGCGAACACGCGCTGGAGATCATCCGTGAAAAGGGCGACCAGACACCCCATGCCGATATCGAAAAATTCTGCGCGTTTGCCGGCATCAGCCGTGAGCGGTTCTTCGCCATTGCTGAAACCTTCCGCAACCGTGATTTCTGGCAGCAGCGCAGCGATGGCGTCTGGTACATCCCGGGCTTCCCCGTAGCAGACTGGAGATGGTTATGAAATTTCAGGCGAAGACACCACCTCGCCGCTTCACCGTCGGCAATTCGGTCAAATTCGACATGCTCGACTGCGGCGATGTCCGGCTGCAGCCCGACGAACAGCTTACTTTCAAAACCACCTCCGGCGCAGAGTACGATGTCGCTGCGAAGGACTGGGGATTTTATGCCACACCGTCACTTAACGGCCGGCTTGAGCAATTCGGACTGCGCGGCGTTCTGATTCGTAACCGAGGTACCGGTCGTTACTTCTTTCTGTTGGTCGAGTTAGGCAAAGAAGCACTCTTTGATGTTTACTGTGAACAAGAAAACCTTGCAGTCGTCGCGTGGCTGGACAACACTGAAGCTTGCGAATCTGTGCGAGCACGCCTGGGCGTTTGAGGATGATAGCCCCAACATTACGCTGTCCCTGCGACCGCCGGATCGGAGCAACCTCATTCGTCTATGAGGCTCCCCCATTGGGTGAAACCGAGTTTGATCTAAAGGGCCTTCAATACTACCGCTCCTACTGGCGCTGCGGAATTTGCAGCCATGAGTTTGGGCAACATGATCTTGATCTCAGTTCGCTCTATGGCGGGGAGTATGTTGAGCAAACCTACGGCGACCGCATACAGGCCACGTTCGAACGCATCGTAGCGCTGCCACCAGAGCGTTCAGACAATACGGGGCGAGTCCGCCGCATATGCGATTTCGCGGCGGCGCACTTTCCCCGGGGCTATGCCCCTAAACTTCTGGATATCGGTGCTGGATTGGGTGTGTTTGCATATGCATTAAAGCGGGCCGGTTGGAGCTGCACAGCGCTGGACCCTGACCCACGGGCAGGCCGTCATCTGACCGAAGTCGTCGGCGTTCACGCCATCATAGGTGATTTTTTTTCCGTTGAACCAGTTGAATTGGGTCGCTTTGACGTCATCACGCTCAACAAAGTCATCGAGCATGTAGAAGACCCCGTGGCCATGCTGGCCAAGGCGGCTGGCATGTTGTTATCCAGGAGTTTCCTCTATGTGGAGGTTCCTGATGTAGCTGCAGCCAAGGAAGGCCCTGGCCGCGAAGAGTACTTCGTCGAACATCATCATGTGTTCTCGCCTGCCTCTCTTTCGCGGTGTGGGGAGCGCGCAGGCCTCTCGGTTATTAAGTTGGAGCGCCTGCGCGAACCGAGCGGGAAATACACTCTTTGTGGATTTTTTTCTGGGAGTCTTGAGTCGTGAAGTGGTCTCGCACGTTGCCCTTCTCGGCTGATTATGATCTCGTTCGAACGGAGAGATGGCATTGTCATTTTGATGATGCTTCCGTTCAAAGCTTTGATGTCACTGTACGCATGGGTAAGCCGGTTGACATCCTGTCCTTAAAGGGACTTGAACTCAGCGAAATCCGCGACTACGCGGCCTTCCTCACTGACGCTGCCAGCCGTCTTTATGGGGGGGCGGCTTCGCGCCATCATCTGGCTCGCTGTGTCTGCTGCCACACCCCGCTCAGTGGCAAAGAGGAGGAGGTTCTGAGAGTTTTTGATGTCCCCTATGTGAGGTGTCAGACGTGCGGTCATGTTTTGGTGGCCGAACAACCGGCGCCGGAGGCGCTGAGCGCTGTCTTCTCAGAATCAGAAAGGCATTCATCAACGTACATTGATTATTCCTCTATAGAAACGCGGCTTTCTCAGATCGTCAATCCGAAAGTAAAGTGGTGTGTAGAGCAGTTTTCAGTAGCCAACAGTGGAAAACATCCTAGGTCGGTGATTGATGTCGGAGCCGGTGGCGGGCATTTCCTAGCTGGCGCAGCTCGTGCTGGCTTGAGTGTGGAAGGTTTTGAACTATCGAAGTCATCGCGAGCGTTCGCTGCCGAGGCGTTCGGCATCCGATTGCGCAGCGAAGACTTTCTCCACGCAGAATTTAGTGCATCCGACTTAGTTACTTTTTGGGGCTTGTTAGAATACGTGTCGAATCCTGCCCTGTTTATCGCCGCGGCCCGCCGCGCGCTGTCCGATGACGGTCTCCTAATCGTCGAAGTACCACGGGTCGATTCTTTGAGCACAGCGGTGCAGTCGATTCCCAGCGCAGTTGTGGCACGTCACATGGACCCCACCAGCCATATCAACGCATTCAGCGATGAGTCTTTGATGACACTCTTGGTCGAGGGGGGTTTCAAACCGGTCGCAGCGTGGTATTTCGGTATGGATATCTATGAATCAATAGTGCAGATGGCACTGCGACTTGGTAACCAAACTATGTTAGAGTCTCTAGGTGATTTCATCCCTCGTCTTCAGCAGTCGGTAGATCTCGGGCGCCAGTGTGACGATTTAATCGTAGCAGCCGTACCGATAGCCTGATGCAATGAATACTCCATGCTTCGTTATAGGATTGGCCAGATCGGGCACTAATCTGGTGGCGCGTATGTTGGATCGTCACCCTCACGTTAGTGTTGCGCTAGACCCATTCATGCCAGTATTTCGCTCGCTGCGCGACGCAATAGTTCGGGAAAGTGGTGATGAACGGTTGCAGCGGCGATATACGCCTCGCCTGCCGTTTCAGGACTACTACTTTGACTCGCTAGCCCCCACGCTTTTGGACTCGATGCTTGGGGCGAACTTGGACATAAACGTCGGTGCTGATGAACTCGAGTTTCTCAGGGATGCTTGTGCTGAGCGCGCAGCCCTAGAATCGCCCTCTCTAGCAACGCACATGGAAAAGCTAAGTGGACAGACCTACGCTGAGGTGTTCGACTCGATGATGGCTCTTTTGGCAGAAAGGAACCCTGAGGCTCATTGGGTCGGTTGTAAAGAGGTTTGGATTGAAGATTTTGTCCCGGTTTTAGCGCGCGCCTTGCCAAACAGTCGATTTATAGCTATCGAGAGAGATCCCAGGGCCATTGTCGCGTCACTTCTAGCGATCTCACAAGCAAATCCCAGCCAGTTCGCCCACATTCCCTCTTACGTTCGCCATTGGCGAAAAGGGGTCGTGCTGAATCGTCGCTACCAAAAAGACGTGGGTATTTCTGGCCGTTTTCATCTACTGAACTATGAATCTATTGTTACGAATGCTGAGGGTGCTGCACACGCCTTGTGTAACTTTCTTGGCATTGACTATTGGCCGGGGATGACCAATCTCTCAGAAGATGGCTGGATTGGTAACAGTGGATATGCCCACGCAGGTCGAGATGTTTATGTGCATTCGCTCGAACGTTGGCGTGTTTCCCTGCCGTCAGATATTTCAGCAGCGATTGATTATCTCTGCGCCCCTGAAATGCGTCTAACGGAGTACAAACCAATCTCTTCTCCTTGCCTGGATGCGACAGTCGCTCGGTACCTGTTAGCCCCTCGGGGCGAGACCTACTCGTGGCGTAGCGACAGTGGCGACGAACTAGCTGATTTAGCCGGCGAAGCGTTGCGCTACGCCTTACTTGATGCTGAGCCGATCGACAGTGAAATGCTGTTACGTCGTTGTTTTCTATTTCCCGAAAGCTACCATGCTATTCGCAATGCGGGCATAAACAGAGTTTTTCAATGAATGAGTCTTTCAGTTATCACGAGTACGTAACCGACGAAAAATTCTTGTCTGACTACAACGTCTATCAAGCCAAGTATGCGAAACAGATGCGGGAAAGCGACAAGGTTTTGGTAGCACTAATTCGAGATGTTGTTGAGAAGCGCGGAAATATTGGGCGCCCTTTGAGATTGCTCGACGTTGGTTGTTCCACCGGGAATTTACTCCTACATCTTAAGCGTTTGATTCCGAGTCTTAGTCTTACTGGGGGTGACTTGGCTGAATCTTCGCTAGAGGAATGCAGAGCCAACACGAAGCTGGCGGGGATTGACTTCAAAATCGCAGATATGCTTAATCTAGACGAAGATAGCTTTGACATGATCACTGTCAACGCAGTGCTCTACATGATGGAAGAACCACAGTTCGAGCAATCCTTGCGCAGTATCAACAATGCGCTTTCCTCGGGCGGCAGTATGTTCGTGTTCGATTTTTTCCATCCGTTTGAGCAACATCTGTCGATTTTGGAGAGATCGCGCAGCCACCCAAATGGACTTCGCCTCACGTTCAGATCCATGCTTCGAGTAAACGAGCAATTGAAGGAAGCTGGCTTTTGTATACCGAGCTACAGGCCATTCACCCTGCCCATCGATCTGCCGTTGATGAACGACGGCGAATTGGTGACTTATACAGTCCCCACCACAGATGAGCGCAAACTACCGTTTCGTGGCACGCTGTTTCAGCCTTGGTGTCACATGGTGGCCCTCAAGGCCTGAGTCGTAAGGTTTTTGGTATCACTCGCATAACGGTTTCATCGCTCACTCGATATTCGATCGGGTACGCGTGTCCACGCCAGATTAGTGGTCACGTGTACGCCATGAATAATCCTTAACCATCTCGTTTATTAAATCTAAAACACATGAATTCCACCGATCTTGTGTTTGAGGAAACCAAAATCGCTGGGCAGTCAAGGTGTGTTTCCGATACGCCTACGTTCTTTCGAGTCGATCAGTTGGTCTTTGGCTGCCAGGGCTTGATCGAGTTGGGCGATGTCGCTTGAGAACTGGGTAAGTTGCTTGCTTTGATCGGCGAGTTGTTGCATCAGTCGATGAGCAAACTCGCGCAATTGTGACTCGCTCATCGGTAATCCTCCCCTAGAACCAAGGGGATTAGAAGTAGAATTTTTTCCAAAGGAAGAGGTTCTACATGAGAAAGTCAAGATTTACAGATAGTCAGATCATGGACGCGCTCAGGCGCGTTGAGGCTGGCATTGGAGTACCTGATCTTTGCCGGGACATGGGTATCAGTACGGCAACCTTCTACAAGTGGCGGGCCAAGTATGGCGGCATGGATGTCTCGATGATGTCGCGCATGAAGGAGCTTGAAGAAGAAAA
>Ga0214923_10007543_pt1 | contig 11839 bp, 10 predicted proteins | sample LL1510_MetaG_FD_177993 | JGI IMG/M metagenome (GOLD analysis project Ga0214923, IMG submission 177993) | Freshwater microbial communities from Lake Lanier, Atlanta, Georgia, United States - LL-1510 | ecosystem: Environmental > Aquatic > Freshwater > Lake | place: USA: Georgia | collected... | reverse complement strand
GGTGCGTCCCGAATTTTTCGGGGAGCTGGCTGATCTCGTGGCTGGGGGCGCCATCAACAGCGCCCAGGCCAAAAAAGTTTTCACCGAATTGATGGCCAGCCCCACCTCCCCGAGGGAGATCGTCAAGAAACTGGGCCTGGAACAGATCTCAGACTCCTCCGCCCTTTCCGCCTATTGCGATGAGGCGATCGCGGCCAATCCCCGCAGTGTGGAGGATTACAAAGCGGGCAAGATGAACGCGATCAACGCCCTCAAAGGCTTTGTGATGAAGAAAAGCCAGGGGAAGGCCAACCCGGCGCAGGTGGATGAGATTCTTCGTTCGAAACTTTCCGCCTAGACGGTTGCCCTTCCCCCCACCTTCGGCGATCCTTTGACTTAGCCATGATCTCCAACGAAGCCTACGTCCTTGAGCTTCTGCAAAATTCGGGGGTGGTCTCCCCGGACGAGATGGCGGCCTGCCAGCAGGACGCCGCGACGCTGGGCCAGACCACGATGGAGAGCATCACCAAAAAAGGGCTCCTGACGATGGAGCAGATCCTCGAAATCGTGGCCAAGGATTGCGGAATGGAGTTCGAGGCCGCGATCGAGCATGTGGAGGAGGATGTTCTCTCCTCAATCCAGCCGGCCGACAGCCGCCGATATCACGCCCTTCCCCTCCGCAAACTGCCCTCTGGGTTGCGGGTGGCTATTCCCGATCCCCTCGACTTCGAAACGCTCGATGCCCTGCGGTACCTGCTCAAGACCGACCTCGAGCCGGTGGTGGTCCCCTTGAACAAGATCGACGAGGCCATCACCAAGTATTTCGGCAAAACGGATGAATCGCTCCAGACCCTCATGGCCAACATGGATGGAAGTGAGTTGGAGGTCAAAGGCCCGAATGCCGAAGGCGGCGAGGAAACCGCCGAGGGCGATGCCCCGATTATTCGCATGGTGTATGGGCTGATTCTCGAGGCCCATCGCCTGCGAGCCAGCGACATTCACATTGAGCCGCTCGAAAAAAGGCTCCGCCTCAGGTACCGGATCGACGGAAACATGCAGGAGATGCGGGATCCTCCCAAGCGGCTTCAATCCAGCATCATCAGCCGGATCAAGATCATGTCGAACATCAGCATCGCGGAAAAGCGTCTGCCGCTCGACGGTCGCATCGCGCTAGCCACCTCCGACGGACCCACGTTGGATCTGCGCGTTTCCACCGTGCCCACCATCCACGGTGAATCCGTGGTCATGCGAATCCTCGACAAAAAGAACCTCATGCTGGGCCTGCCGGAACTGGGATTTTTTGCCGACGATCAGGCCATCCTCGAACGGACAATTAATTTTGCCGATGGTATCTTTCTGGTCACCGGGCCGACAGGATCCGGCAAATCCACCACGCTCTACGCCTGCTTGAACACGATCAATAAACCGGACCGTAAACTCATCACGGTTGAGGACCCGGTGGAGTACCAGTTGCCCGGGGTCAACCAGGTGGCGGTGAACACCGAGATCGGGATGACCTTTGCCGCCGCCCTCCGGGCCATGTTGCGGCAGGCTCCCAACATCATCATGGTGGGTGAGATCCGGGACGTGGAAACCGCCTCCATCGCTATCAACGCCTCCCTCACCGGCCACTTGGTCTTCTCCACCCTCCATACCAACGATGCTCCCAGCGCCATCACGCGTCTGGTCGACATGGGGGTGAAACCGTTTCTGGTATCCTCCTCCATCCGGGCGGTGCTGGCCCAACGTCTCGTGCGTAAAATTTGCCCGGAATGCAAGGAGCCTTACACCCCGACCGAAGTGGAACTTCGGGCGCTGAATCTGACCGCCGCAAGCCTGGCACAAGCCCGTTTTGCCAAGGGCAGAGGATGCGACCGCTGCCGCGGCACCGGGTACAAGGGGCGGGCCGGCATCTTCGAAATTTTCACCGTCGACGACGAAATCCGCCATCTGATCAACGAGGGAGCCCCCGTCTCCAAAATCCGCCAGCGGGCCCGGGATCTGGGCATGCGAACCCTCCGGGAGGATGGAATCCGCAAGGTGGTTTCCGGCATGACCACGCCCGAAGAAATTATTTCGGCCACCATGGCCGACAAGGATTGATCATGGATCCGCGTTTTCTTCTGCCTTTTCTTGAGGAACAGCAGATCCTCTCCTCCGAACAGTCCCGCGAGATTTCCGAGGAGCTGAGCCGGACGGGCAAACCGATCGAGACGGTTTTAGCCAACTTCGGCATCATCCAGATGCCCCAGATTCTGGAAAAGATCTCCGATAGCCTGGGACTGCCCCTGGTTTTGGATTTATCCAACCTCGAGTTGAGTCCCGAACTGCTGGCCCGGATCCCGCCCCACACCGCCCGTAATGTGGGGGCACTTCCCCTCGCGGCAGACGAAACCACCCTCACGGTGGCGTTGACCGATCCCTTGGCCACCCAGGCCCTGGAGGATCTCCGTTTTGCCACCGGAGCGGAAATTTCCCAGGTCGTGGCTCCGCCCGAAAAAATTCTCCCGCTGATTGAAAAACATTACGGGGCCGCCGAGGCCAACATTGATGACATTCTGACGGAGCTCGAGAACGCGCCGGAAGCCGCGCTGGCCTCGGAGGGCGTGGACCTCAGCGAAGCTGGCAGTGCCCCGATCATCAAATACGTCAACACCATCATCGCCCGCGCCATCCAGGCCAAGGCCAGCGATATTCATTTCGAACCTTTCGAGAAGGAATTTAAAATCCGTTACCGCGTCGACGGCGCCCTGTATGAAATGGCCCCGCCCCCGCGTCGTTTGGCCATCCCCGTCACCTCCCGCATCAAGGTCATGGCCAACCTGAACATTGCCGAGCGCCGGGTTCCGCAGGACGGCCGCATTCAGACGTTGTTGGCAGGACGACAAGTCGATCTGCGTGTCTCCACCCTGCCCACCCAATACGGCGAAAGCATCGTCTTGCGGGTCTTGGACCGCTCCGTCGTCAATCTCGATCTGGAAAAACTGGGCATCCCCAAACATATCTACGACTACATTTGCGAGACCCTGGAAAAGCCCAATGGTATTTTCATCGTCACGGGCCCGACTGGATCCGGCAAAACCACCACCCTTTATTCCTGCCTGGGACGGGTCAACACCATCGACACCAAGATTCTCACCGTGGAGGACCCGGTGGAATACGAGTTGGAGGGAATCATCCAAGTCCCGGCCAACGAGGGCATCGGTCTGACCTTTGCCCGCGCCTTGCGGGCGTTCCTCCGTCAGGATCCCGACAAAATTCTGGTGGGAGAGACCCGGGATTTGGAGACCGCGCAAATTGCCATCCAAGCCAGCCTCACCGGTCACTTGGTCATGACCAGCTTGCACACGAACGACGCAGCTGGAGCGGTCACCCGGCTTCTCGACATGGGAGTGGAGCCCTTCCTCATCGCGGCCTCGATGGAAGGCGTGCTGGCCCAACGGCTTCTGCGAAGAATCTGCAAGGACTGCCGCACTCCTTTCCAACCCAAGGAAGAGGTTCTCTCTCAAATCGGTCTGACCGCCTCCGAAATCGGAGACCGCCCCTTTTATTTCGGCAAGGGCTGTGAAAGCTGCAACGGGACGGGGTACCGTGGGCGAGTGGGTATTTATGAACTCTTGGATATCCGCGAGCCCATCCGACAGTTGATTAATGAGCGTGCACCGTCCGTGGTCATACGGCAAAAAGGGATCGAACTGGGTATGTCCACCTTGCGCCAAGACGGCATCCGTAACATTCTGGAAGGTCACACGACCCTGGAAGAAGTCCTGAAGTACACCTAACCATGCCCCTCTTCGCTTATTCGGCGGTCGACGCCAAAGGAAAAACCCACCAGGGAACCTTGGAGGCCAATAGTGCCTCCGATGCGGCGGCCGCCGTCAAAAAACAGGGCATGTTTCCCACGAACATCGCGGAAACCGCGGCCGAAAACGCCAAAGCCAAGGCCAAGGGATCCTCCTTCAAGTTTTCCTTTGGAGGCGGAGGCGCAGGGACTGGCAAAGTGCCTGCCAAGATTCTCACCGTCTTTACCCGCCAGCTCTCCACCCTGATCAGCGCGGGCCTGCCCCTGCTGCGCAGTCTGCGAACCTTGGGCAAACAGGAAAAAAACCCGAACCTACGCAAGATCATGGCCAGCTTGGCCGAATCGGTGGAGGGAGGCACAACGTTCTCCGAGGCACTGGCCCAGCACCCCAAAGCATTCAACAAGCTGTACGTAAATATGGTCAAAGCCGGAGAGTTGGGCGGCGTGCTGGAGGTCGTTCTCACCCGCCTGGCGGAGTTTGCGGAAAAAAGCCAGCGGATCCGGGGCAAGGTCACCTCGGCCATGGTCTATCCCCTCGTGGTGTTGACGATTGCGGTGGGAATCGTGACCTTTCTGATGCTGTTCATTGTGCCCAAGTTTGAGGCCATTTTTAAGGACATGTTGGGCGGGCGGCCCTTACCCCTGATCACCCAAATCATCATGGACCTCAGCCGGTTTATCCAAGGCAACTTTCTCCTCATCGCTGGAATGATCACCGTGGCCGTGTTTGCGATCCGCTTTTCCCTTCGACTTCCCGGAGTTTCCACCGCCGTCGACGAATACAAACTCAAACTCCCGCTTTTCGGGGACATGCTGACCAAGACCTCGGTGGCTCGCTTCAGCCGAACCTTGGGAACCCTGGTTTCCTCCGGGGTACCCATTCTCCAAGCCCTGCAAATCACCCGCGACACCGCCGGCAATGCCCGCGTGAGCTCCGCCATCGAAAATATTCACGATAACGTGAAGGAGGGGGAATCCATGGTGTCGCCCATGGAAGCGAGCCGGATATTTCCTCCCATGGTCGTGTCCATGGTTCAGGTGGGTGAGGAGACCGGGCAGCTTCCCGACATGCTCACCAAGGTGGCCGATGTGTTCGAGGAGGAGGTCGATACCGCCGTGGCAGGCCTCACCTCCCTTTTGGAACCCGTGATGATCGTCATGCTGGCATTGATTGTCGGAACCATCGTGGTGGCCCTCTTTCTCCCGCTCATCACCATCATCCAAGACCTGACGGCCGGCGGAGGGTAGGCTCGAAAAAAAGATTTTTGTGCTGGAGGTGGTTGTTTGCCGTTGCGGAGAGGATCTGAGTTGGACCAGGAATCTGCCGCGGGACATCCGCCTCACCGTCTACGATAAAACTCCGGCGCCGGCCGGACCTTGGCCCGGTTCCATCCCCCTGCCCAATGTCGGTCGGGAAGCCCACGCGTGGCTCTACCACCTTTCCGAACGCTACCACACCCTGTCCGCCCAAACCGTGTTTGCCCAAGGACGCCCCTTTGACCACGCCCCGGATTTTCACCGGGTGGTCCGCCGACTGGCCCGCGGGGAGGAAGTTCCTTCCGATTTTTGGTGGCTGGGATTCCTATGGGAGACAGACGACGCGCGGGGCTTTCCGTCTTTCGTTCATTGGACGAAAAATCCATCCCGCCGGGAGCTGAATCTCGCGGATTTTTTCCCGATACTTTTCGGGGAATCCGCCCCCGCGGTTGTGCGCTATGTGGGGGGCGGTCAATTTGCCGTTTCGCTCACCACGGTTCAACGACGTCCCAGGTCTTTTTACGAGAAAGCCAGGGACCTTAGCCTCTCCTTTCCCGATGCCGCCCACGCCTTTGAGCGGACTTGGGACCGGGTTTTTTTGGCCCCTCCACTGGATGCCAGTCTCTTTGGCCCTTCGGGCCTTCGTCTTCTGAAACCGGTTCGCCCCAAGACGAGCCGAAGCCAGGTCGACTAATTCTTCTCGCCTGGGGGCGCCACCGCCCCGATGCGGGCCTGGAGGGTGGAAAGCCTCTCGCGGAGATTGCTCGGGAGGATCACACTTCCCCCTTCAATCACCACCTGGCCGTTTTCCTCTTTGCGGATCCGGGGCTTTTCCGTGCCCTCCTGCCGGCTCTCCTCCCGCAGGATGCGTCCATCCTCGCTGACCACCGTCATTCGATGCACCCCGATCGCCGTTTGATAGAGAAGATGCAGGTGGTTTTGATTGTCGAATTCAACAACCGGTTTGGTCAACGGAAGATAGGGTCCTAGGCGCCGGGAGGGATACACGATGTTTTTTTCGGGAACCTCCACCCGCAGATAAAGTCCCACGTTGGGGTCCTCGTAAAACTTGAGGAGGGAATAGACATGGCGATCCGCCCCCTCCCCGCGGGTCTGAGTCCAAATCGCCTCTCCTCGTCCCACCAAAAAACCCAGAGGCTCGGTCAACAAGGTCTGCCCGGAGGGAAGCCGGACGGAGGCCCTTGCCTGATATCCACCCGTTTCCCGCACCAGAAAATAGGCGGCCAAATCGACCGGCAATACCGCAGACTCCCCTGCCTTCAGTTTCTTATCCGGCGGGGAAAACAATTTTTCTGACTGAATCAAAAGTCCGTCCCGGGATTGGACCAACATCTCCAGCCATGGTTTTCCACCGGGAGATTCCAGCACGATTTCCTCCCCCCCGATGTTCTTGAGACAAATGGTGAACGGAATGGGGGAATATTGCAGGTAAGCAGCCTTCGGGGTTTCCAGATGAAGCTCCAATTGCGCCCAAACGCCCGAAGAGGCCGTTCCCAACATCGAAACAAAGAAAAGCAAACGTCCGAACATTCTGGAAAGGATGAACCGAAACCAACAACCGACAAGTGCCAGTTCCAGGAAATCAACCCCCCACCGCCCTGGCAGGGATTTAAACTCCGAGATGGATCGCTTCCGAGGGTGTCGGCTCAGGCACAACTTCGGCCTTTTCCGACGAAAGTTGTTCTGCCTTCAAAGCCGCTTTGAGGGCTTTTTTCCAAGTCCCATAAAAGTGCTTTTTGCAAGCGGCGGCAAATAAGGAAGGATTGGCTCTTTTGACTTCGGGCGTGATCAGTTTCACCCCCTGGCGTTTCAGATCCAAAATTCCCTCGACCAGATTTTCGCGAGTCCAACGCTTCCGACGGCGAACCTCATCATAATCAATGCCGGCACTTTCCAAGGCCTTGCCCCAATTACCAAAACGCCGACGGGCAGTGGCGATCAGACGGTTGGAGCTCTCATCCATGGCTTTCGAGCTAAGATCAACCCCCTCGGCCTTGAGACGTCTGATCTCTTCCAAAATTCCGTCCTGCTCCCAGCTGCGGTAACGATAAATTTCCTCGGAGGCCAGACCTGCGGCCTCCAATGCCGTCCTCCAATTGCCGAAATACTTCGGCCGGATCGCGGCGTAGACCATGGCGTTGTGCTGGCTGAGCGCCATGGCGCGAAACGAGAGATCGACTCCCTGGGAAGCCAGTTGCTGAATCTCCTGGAGAATCGACTCTTTGGACCAGCGCCGATACTTGCGAACATCGGTGTAGGCAATCCCCGCGGCTTCCAAAGCCTTCTGCCAACTGCCATAATAACGGATGGCCGCGGCCAAAAGTTCCTGAAAGTTTTGCCTGACAAAATTGGCGTAGAGGGGCTGCCCTTGATCTTTCCATTCGCGGATCTCGGAGATCACCCGGTCAGCACTCCAGCGAAGGTTTTTACGTGATTTAGTTTGCATGCGTGGACCATACATGCAATCGATAAATCGTCAAGTTACAATTTGTTTGCGTATTTTTTACGCGTTGTATTACAATTGCTTGAACAGTTTATTCACCTTTAAATAATCTCTTGGAGAGAGATTCGGGCAAGCCTGCCTTAAGGATTTTCTGGGCTGCCCGGTCGATATCGTAATTGAGGCGCCTCAGTTCCACGATTTCCGATTTGGCGTCATAGATCGCGTAGGCGGCTCTCCAGTCCCCGTCGCGGGGCTGTCCGACGGAACCCACGTTGAAAAGGAACTTTCGTGAAACTTTCAAACGTTCCGGGTGAACGTCCACCCGGCGAAACTCGATCGGTCTGACCTCGTGATCCTTGATAAACACCGCTGGACGATGAGTGTGCCCCAAAAAACAGAGCGAGGTTTTTTGGTAGAGAAAACTCGTCTCGGCCTCCAAGCGGGTGGAAACGTAACCCCAATTTTCCGGCCCATCCAAGGTGGCGTGGACCAAAGTCCACGTATCCCCAAGCTTCACGTAGGGAAGCCGCCGAAGATAATTCAATTGGCCCGGATTGAGTTTCTTGCGGGTAAAATCCAAGGCCCGACGTGCGTCCTCGGAAAAAGAGGTCGGATTTTTTGCCTGGGTGACCCAGTCATCATGATTTCCGCGCACGACGGGACAGCCGAGGGCACGGACAATCTCTAGACACTCGTAGGGATTGGCCCCGTAGCCCACCAGATCCCCGATGCAAAGGGGATGGGTGACCCCCTGTGCTTCCATGTCCGCCAGAACGGCCTCCAAGGCCTCCAAGTTTCCGTGAATATCCCCGAAAATTCCGTATCTCACTTGATTTTGCCAGTCTTGGGGGTGGACAGAATCTCTTTTTCCAGTCGCTGGATCTCTCGATCCACCACTTCCGGTCTACGCAATGGGTCGGGGGCAGCGCCCATCTTAGCTCTCAATTCCCGAAAGTAGTCCAAGGCACCTTTTTTGTCGCCGGCTTTATCCAGTGCGTATCCGACAAATCGCTCCAGATAAGGTGGGGCGTCCCCTTTCGTTAAGGCCTCGCGATAGTACCGGGCGGCAGAGGTGTAATCGCCCATCCGTTGCCAGTACAAATCCCCCAATCGTTGAAAGAGGATGGCTTTCTCCGGAACCGCTTTGGTTCCTCTTTCCAAAAGATCACGCCCGGCCTCAACCCACCGCCGCGCCTCCATTCTTCTGCGTGTTTCGTTGGACTCCCCGGAATACTGTTCGGCGGAGACCGCCGCATTCCATGCCAGATGCCAGGAGGCCATGTCCCAAAAAACAACCACCCGGGGTTGGAGCATGGTCGCCAATTCCAGGGCACTCCTCACCCTGACCCATTGCTGCTCCTCCCAAGCTCCATGGGCCTCCAACATCAGCGCATTGGCCGCAAGACCGCGGAAGCCCCCCAAGGTGGCCAAAGCCAAACCCTGCCCCACTTTTTCCCGGAGAGCCACGGCCGTCGGTCCGGTAAATCCGTAGATATTTTTTCGCTGGCTCTCCGTCATTTTTCTTTCCCATGGAACCTTGATCCCGCCCCAAACCAACAAAAGAAGCAGGGCCGAACCCGCGAATCCTACGGCTTTCAGATATCCCGCCCTTCAAAAGCCAACGTGGCCGCACCCAGCAAAATAAAAATATACACCACGGAGTATCCCGTCACCTCCAGCGTCGCCTTCCAGTGGACCGCGTTTCCGGCCACAATCTCATCGATCAAATTGTAGAGATTGAAATCCGGGATGAGCAGGGAAACGAGAACCAGAAAAGATTTTACCAGCCAGCGGGTGGCCTCCCCCGATTCCAGCCACTGCTCCCGGGCCACCGACTGCAAATGCCCGATCAGGTAGACCATCAAGGTCATCGCCACCACGAAGGTGGTCGAAGTGGCAATGGTACTGAAGAAAACTGCCAAGGCCGCCACCACCGCCAATTTGACCCCGACCAACAGGACCGCCTGCAGCATGCGGGGATCCCTGGCCTCCGCCCGGATCAGATCGGCCACCGCCGGATCGCCCCCCTCTGAGGCAATCAATTGACCCTCTTTCCAGTGAAGAACCCCCCAAACCGCCGCCGACATGACGCCCACCATGACAAAAAGCAAAAACAACAACCCCAGGTATTTCCCCCAGATGAACTCCCACCTTCGCAAGGGCCGACACAGGGCGGTCAAAATCGTCCGCCTCTCAATTTCCCCGGGAATCAACTGGGCGGCCCCGAGCAATCCGATCAAAAGACCCGTCAGGCCGATGGAGGCGTACCCGAGGTCCTTGAGGAATTTGAACTGCTCCTGATAGGAAAATTCCGTGAAATAATTGGCCCCGCCCACCATCACCAGTCCAAAGAGAAGCAGAACCGCAAACACCTTCTGCCGGACCGCCTCCAGAAAGGTGTTCCCGGCCACCGCCAGGACTCGCCGGGTTCCCCCGATCATTTCCGGTTCTCCTCCGGCAAACTACGCAAAAAGTAATCTTCCAACCTCTCCCGGGGAGCCGACTCCTCCAGCAGTTGCACCCCCCGCTTCTCCAGCCAAGCCCTCAGTTCCCGGCGCCCAACTTCGTCCAGCCCCTGCATCCGAATCTGCCATTCGTTCTTCTTGGAAAGCAGATCCTCCAGCCGGCCTTCGCGTAGTTTTTTCCCGCGGTGCAAAACAATCACGCGATCCGCCACATCTTCCACCTGCTCGAGGAGGTGGCTGGAGAAAATCACCGTCTTGCCGCGTTCCTTCAACTCGAGGATCAGATCCCGGATTTCCCGGGAGCCTGCCGGGTCCACTCCGGCGGTGGGCTCATCCAGCATCAACACCTCCGGATCCCCCACCAAGGCCCCCGCCAATCCCGCCCGCTGCAGCATTCCCTTGGAATAGGTTCGCAGGGGTCTTTTCCCCGCTTCCCCACCCAAACGAACCAACTCCATCAACTCCGCAATTCTGGTTTCAAGCTTTCTGCCTCCCATCCCGCTCAGTCTGCCATAGTACCGAACCAGCTCGATCCCGCTGAGAAAGTTCGGGAAATAGGGATTTTCCGGCAAAAAACCGATCTGCCTCCTCGCGGAGATTGTTCCAGCCCGGTAGCCGCACACCTCCGCCCGTCCGCCGGTGGGACGCAACAAACCCAGAATCATCTTCATGGCCGTGCTCTTTCCGCTTCCGTTGGGACCCAGCAAGCCAAAGACTTCCCCCTTCCTGACTTCCATATCCAAACCCTCCACCGCCAGTAACCGCCCGCGGAACCACCCCAAGGCGAACTCTTTGCGCAACCCCTCCGTCCGGACGGCCAGAGTCATAGGATCTGAAACCCTTTTCGTCCGGACTCCGCTGGCGTTTCACCTCCATGGGTTTCCCGGATAAATCCGGCCAAGTGACTTTCCCCAATCTCTTTCTCCATCGCCTCGACCTCTTCCCTCTCCCCTTGAAGAAACACCTCCACCCTGCCGTCCGGCAGATTGGAAGCATATCCGGCCACGGAAAACCCCTCGGCAATCTGTCTCACCCCAAACCGGAATCCCACCCCCTGAACCTTGCCCTTGTAAAAAATCCTTTTGGCCATCATCCCGAATATCTTGCCTGCGGAACCTTGCCTCATCAACCCCTCCCCTGCCATGGGGGCTGGGCCTAAGCCCGTTCTCGCAAAAAACCATTTTTTGCGGAAACTCTAGAAACATGCCCCACGTTGACCTGGCCCTCTCCACCTGCTGGCACGCCGAACGAAGCCCCGACGGCTCTGCCCTCCTGCAAGAAGCCACCCGATTGGGCTTCGCCAAGGTCGAACTCAGCCACAACACCCGCTACTCGCTTTGGCCCGGCATTCTGGCCGAACACGAAGCGGGTCGGGCACCAAAAGTCGAGGTCCTGCACAATTTTTGTCCCGTGCCCGTGGAAGTCCTCCGCCCCCATCCCAACGCCTACGAATTCTCGGACCCCCGCCCCACCGCCCGGCGACTGGCGGAACGCCACACGCTCGAAACGCTGGACTGTGCCGCCTCGCTTGGAGCGCGCTTGGTCGTTCTTCATATCGGCTCCGCCGGACCCCGGCGGCTGATTGACCCTCTCGAGAACATGGCTTTGGCCGGCCAAATCGGTTCCCGCCCTTTTGTTCAACAAAAGCTCCACGCCATCCGGGCGCATGAAAAAGCCTTTCAAGAAGCCTGGCCCCGGGTGGAGGAAATTTTGCTCCGGATCGGTGAAAAGGCCTCGGCCTTGGGCATCCGCCTCGGCCTGGAATGCCGCGAGGACCCGCGGGAAATTCCCCCCGATGATTTTTGGGAAATGATCCTCAACCGTCTGCCCGCCCCCACCTTTGGCTACTGGCATGATTTTGGTCACGGAGCC
>Ga0214923_10007542_pt1 | contig 11839 bp, 17 predicted proteins | sample LL1510_MetaG_FD_177993 | JGI IMG/M metagenome (GOLD analysis project Ga0214923, IMG submission 177993) | Freshwater microbial communities from Lake Lanier, Atlanta, Georgia, United States - LL-1510 | ecosystem: Environmental > Aquatic > Freshwater > Lake | place: USA: Georgia | collected... | reverse complement strand
CACAATGGGCGCTTAGGCTCGACCGGACTTTCGGCCAGTCAAAGAGAGTCCTCATTCATGCCAAAAAGCACCCCAGTGCATAGCGGGGTGAACGGGGACTTTCTCCCCGTAGGGAATCGATCATGCCGCGATTCCATGCCGCGATTCCTTGCCCCGGAGGGGATTCGTTTTTGGCAGACCGTATTGATAAAATATATAAATCTCCGTGTGCCAGGGGGAAGGGTAGCTTGGAAATCTAAACAATAAAATTTGACTGAATGCTAGAGTGCCTAGATAAGGGGATAGCGTAAGGACTTATTTTAAGCTATGGAATTACTACACACACGTCAGCTATCCCTCCGCGATCTTGAGGACGTTACCGGCATCCCTCGCCTGGTCTTCTGGTTTGGGTGCGACAAGGGGCAGCTCCGCCACCAGTTCATCCGCACCCCGGGCCGGAAGCCGGAAATCCGGGTGAGCTTGGAGGACGCCAACTCCTTCCTGCGGGATCGGCGACCAAGGGGGCCGTTCTACCCGCAACTCCGCGAAACTCTTACGGGAGACCTGGAGGTCGTCCCCGCCCTCCGCAAGCGAACGTGACCGCCCGCCCTAGCAAATCCACCTTGCTCCTTGCCACAAGCGGTGCCAGTATCCTCACACTGACACCACTAGATGTGGTGGTCGTTGCTGAAAACACCCACCCCAAAAAGCAAAAAGCCCGCTGGTTGGCGGGACTCATTGCGTCACTGACTGAACTGTTTGGCGACATCAGTCTGTGGCAAGGAGTCCTCGCAAGCAAGCGATTTTTGAGGACTCCGTATGAAAACGCTATCGCCTGACCGACCCACCACGGGTTCGCTGGATCGCTCACTGCTGCAACCCTACCGGGGTTCCACCTCGGTCTTCCGGTGCCCTGCGTGTGCTGCCGCCGGAGGTGACCGCGCCGGGAACAATTTGAAGATCTTCGATGACGGGCGGTTCGCCTGTCGCAAGTGCCAGGGCGATCAGGGACACCGGAAGGAGATATGGGCCTTGGCCGGGATTCGTGGAGAACGGGACCGACCGGAGACGCCCCGGGAACGAAGGGCGCGGGAAGCTAGACTCCGGGAGAGGGACCGGGAGGAGCGGGATCGGGAAGCGGTCTTGGCCAGGTGGCGGAGGCTCGCCCCTGCTGCCAGGGATGTTGTTTTCGGTGCGTGGCAGGGTCGGGCCTGGTGCCGCTCCGACTGGCGGGACCGACTCCGGGAGGAGTCACCGACGCCCCTGCACTCTGATCCGGCCACCCACTGGCGACAGGTTCTCACCCTCTTTGAATCCGATGACCTAGTCTGGTGCGGCGGACTCGCGGACTCCGGCAAGCCGGAACACTCCGCCAATTTCATCCCGGTGGGTGAATTGCTCCAACGGGACCGACCACCGGGACCACGGTTCTCCGGGTGTGCGTTCCGCGAAGGTTCGTTTTCCCGCTCCGCCTGCAACCTGTCCAAGGTCCGGCTCCGGCTCCTTGAGGCGGACGCCCTAGTCGGGTTTGGCGACTCCGCCCGAGTTCCTCGCCAACCGACGGATGATTTCGAACGGGAACTGAATCGGATGGCGGCGGTGCCGCTCGTTTGGTCGATGGCGAAGCTGATTGGGTTTGAGGTGATCGGTCTAATCGATACAGGCAACAAATCGGTCCACGCCCTCATCCGGGCCGCCGAGGACCAGTCCGCGCAATGCCTGATGTTCTCGGAGTTCATCGATCCCGACGCGCTCCTACACCTGACCGCGCCGCTCCGCCTTCCCGGGTTCCCTCATGAGAAGACCGGGGAGCTTTCACAACTACTCTATTTAAACACTAACCGCACCACCGCATGAGCATGAGCCTGAAACGAGGATTGGCCAAACTCCCCATAGAATTAGCCAGGTACAACGTGGACGAAATCGCCAAGAAACTCACGGCGAACGGGTTCCACGTTCCGATGGAAGAGGAGCATCCACCCCAAAAGGCGTCCTCACCCGCTCTCGCGGAACCCACCGACCTTTCCACCTGGATCGATGATCCCCTGATTGAACCGGAGCGTCCTGACGTGGGATCCATTGTGGGCGGCGGAGCCTTGTTCTACCGGGGGCGATTGAACGAAATCCACGGGGAGCCGGGGATCGGGAAATCGAACGTCAACTTAGTGGTCTCACTGGATGTCCTCAATCGCGGAGGCCGGGTGGTCTACATCGACCCGGAAGACACCCCTCGCTCCATCGTCCTCCGCTTGTTGTCGTTTGGCGCGGATCCCGAATCAATCCGGGAGCGGTTCCACTATTTTCACAACCCCGAGCCGGGGGACTTCCCGGGCATCATCGCCTTCGCTGATCAGCACAAGCCCGACTTCGTCGTCATCGATGGCCTGGCAGAAATCATCGCGGCCCACGGGTTCTCGGAGGACAAAAGCGGGGACGCTCTCGCCATCCTCCGGGATGTGGCGCGGCCTTTCACGGAGAGCGGAGCGGCAGTGGTGGTGAGCGATCACGTCACGAAGTCTGCCGAGGGACGCGGTCGCCACCCCCGGGGAAGCGGGGCCAAGCTGGGGCGGTATGACGGAGCGGTGTATGAAATCAAACTCGGCAAAGGTTACGGTCCTGGGCGGGATGGGTTCCTGACGTTGACCGTCTGCAAGGACCGGAATGGCGGTGTCGGACCAATCGGCAAGAAGGTCGCGGAGGTCGCCTTTTGCCCCGAGGACGACACCTCGTCCCAACCTCGTCCCGGTGGAGGGACGAGGTCAGGTATACCTCAAACCAGGGTTGGCATCGTGCGTCCGAAATTTGAGGACGTGGGTCCATCAGACGGACCCTGGCGACCCACCGCCATCATGGAAAAGGTGTCTCAGTGGTTGGAGGCGAATCCAGGTATCAGCAAGGCTGCACTCCGACGAAGTATCGGTGGGAAAGCGAGTTACGTTGACAAGGCAATTCGTTGCTTAGTCGAAGATGGCCACATTGTGGAGCGTCCTTCGCGATGTGGAAAGACAGCTCAACTTGAGTTCGTGACCGCTTATCCCCCGGAAAATCCCGCACCTCGTCCCACCTCGTCCCAACCTCGTCCCAACCTCGTCCCTCAAGAAAGGGACGAGGTCTCCGACACCTCGTCCCACCTCGTCCCCCCCCTTATAAGGGGGGACAAGGGACGAGGTCGGACGTCCCCGGAAGACGCTCATGACGGGACTGGTAATTCCAGCAACATCGACCCCGGGACGAAGGGACTGGACTCTTGAATTTACCGTCCCCGGTTCTTTGATGGCCATGAAATCCGCGCCCTCGAAAACATCCCCGACTCTCAGCGGCATCCCCGCACCACGATCGGCGGCGAGGGTGAAGACCGCACTCGGCACCACCCCTGCCCGGAAGGGGCCTTCTAGCGCGATGTCGGCACCATGCCCCACTGAGGCGCACGAGCAGCGCACTCTGATCCAGTGGGCCACCCTGGCGGCGGTTGAGGAGCCGAGGTTGCGGTTGCTGATCGCCGTGCCCAACCAGGCGGTGAGGGTGAACAATGCACGGCACCTAGTGGCGGAGGGAGTCCGGGCCGGAGTCCCCGACTTGTTCTTGGCCACCCCGGTTCCCCCCTACGGTGGACTGTGGCTTGAACTCAAACGGAGATCCGGCGGGCGTCTCTCCCCGGAACAACGTGAGTGGATCGCACGGTTGCGGGCGGCGGGCTACCGGGCCGAGGTGTGCCGGGGCTGGGAGGAGGCGCGGCACTGCATCGTGGACTACCTGGCCGGACCTTCGGGATGGCAGGAAGTGACTCTATGAACCTGCCCCGGGATTGTATTCCCTTATGGTTTGGCGGTGGGTTTCTCTGGGTTTTCGCCTGATCCAGAATGCCGTCAGCGAAATTGCCACCTATGCGCGTTTAGGTTTCTGGGTTTCCGACCCGGCGGAGGGACACCTGATCTATGAACGAGACGATGAACGAGACGATGAACCCGGTGCCGATTCGAGTCCGGCGATCCCGGTCCCGTGGTTGGCGCAAGCCTCCGTGGACCGTGAACGTCGCTAGGCCGGGACGGTTTGGCAATCCCTTCGCGGAGGGAAAGCCTGCACAGGGCGTTCCTGAGCCGTGGCTCGGTGTCGTCGCAAGGGACAAGGCGGACGCGGCACGGCTCCACCGGGAATGGATTGACGCATGCGGACTCCCGCCAGGGTGCGACCTCGAAACGCTCCGTGGCCGGAATCTCATGTGTTGGTGTCCCTTGGATGGTCCGTGCCATGCCGATTACCTTCTGATCCTAGCAAATCGCCCGACCGATAGCTCGCCCCCTGCAACGCCGCCGGAAACCGGAAGACCGCGAGACACCGGGACACCGGAGAACCGGGAAGCCCGGACACCCGGGAAGCCGGATGGCCGGGACACCGGAGAACCGGGAAGCCCGGGAAGCCGGATGGCCGGAAAATCGGATGGCAGGAAAGCCCGGAGAATCGGGAAGCCGGATGGCCGGAAATCCGGGAAGCCGAGGAGCCGGATGGCCGGGAGGCCGGAAACCACGGGAAGGCCGGAGAACCGGGATACTGGATGGCCGGGAACCACGGGCCACCGGAAATCCGGCTTGCCGTGATGGCCGGATGGCGCATTGTTAGGACAAGTGAAGTATCCCGAGGACCACGAACCGGACGAGAAGGGGGCGGATGAATCCGCTCCGCCGGAACCGTCCTCGGGAACCGTGGAGCGGAAACCTCGGCGCAAGCGATTGGACCCGGAACGGTGTGAGTTGCTGCTGCTGGATGGAGATCTCACCGAGGAGGAGGCTTTGATCACCAGGCTCCGGGACCGAGGATTCCGGCTCCGGGAACTGACCCGTGGCCGAATCCTCCGGGCCGCCCTCCGCTCCTCCTCCCGGAGGTGCGGGATCGAATCCGCGTTCCGGGCCATCCTCGAGGAGGAGGCGATTGAGCGGGAGGCGAAGCGCCGCCGGAAACTCAAGGAGTGAAGTCCACGCAACCCGGTGGAAGTTTCAACTCACCGTAAAAGTTTGGTTGCGATAATAAGGGATTATGGCAACCTAGATTCATGATGACCGATGCCGTGGCCGTGACCGAAAACCCACTCGCCTTTCCGATCCCGGAGCTGAGCGAGGAAACCCGCGCCAAGTTTGCGGACTCCAAAGCTCGGAACACCGTCGAAGCCTACCGGGTGGGCCTGGGTTTGCCCTCAGCTTCCGGGGAAGTCAATCCCATGGGATTTCTTCCGTGGTGCCAGCGCAAAGGGTTCTCTCCACTGCCGGCTCACTGCAACACCGTCGTGGAATTCTTGAGCGAGTTGGAGGATGCGGGATTGAGTCTCGCCACGATCCGGCTCCGGCTGGCGGCGATCAATTTCCTTCACTCAGCGAAGGCTCCCGGGGCAGCGGGGGGAAAGGCTTTCGAGGTTCGCGAATTCATGAGGGGCGTGGCGCGGCGCATCGGCAAACCTTCAACCAAGAAGAACCCGCTGCTGACCGACGACGTGAAGAATCTGGTCGCCTTTCTGGATGGCGAGGACGGACTGAAAGCGGCGCGGGACAAGGCCATGATCTTGGCGGGATTTTGCGGAGCCTTCCGGCGCGGCGAGCTGGGCACGATCCAAGCGGAGAACGTCACCTTTTCCCCGGAGGGCATGACCATGCTTTTGACCCGGAGCAAAACGGACACCGAGGGCAAGGGCTTCCTCAAGGCCGTGAAGTTTGGTTCCAACTCTGACACCTGCGCGGTGCGGGCCATGCGGCGATGGCTGGAACGGAGCGGGATCACTTCCGGCCCGGTCTTCCGCGGATTCCAGCGGCGCGGCGAGCAGATGACCACGGCGGGAATCAGCGGCTTTGGAGTGGCCAAGGTCCTCCTTGAGCGCATGAGCCAGGCGGGAATTGATCCGGAAGGCTTTGGCGGGCATTCCATGCGGCGCGGCTTTTGCATCCAGGCGTCCCGCAACGGGGCGAGCATTGCTCAAATCAAGGCGATCAGCGGACACCGATCCACACCGCAAGTGGTGGATTATCAGCGGGAAGCCGACACTTGGCGTTCCAACGTCACGGGCAGCCTAGGATTGTGACGCGAGGAGTCATGACCCACTATTCGCTCCTCTCGTGCGCGGCCAGGTAGCGCACCGGGGGGATGGCGGTGCATTCCGATCCGGCACCGCTATAGGATATGATGCCCCCGGAAAAAAGCGTCTCACAAAATTCCACAATGGGCGCTTAGGCTCGACCGGACTTTCGGCCAGTCAAAGAGAGTCCTCATTCATGCCAAAAAGCACCCCAGTGCATAGCGGGGTGAACGGGGACTTTCTCCCCGTAGGGAATCGATCATTCCGCGATTCCATGCCGCGATTCCTTGCCCCGGAGGGGATTCGTTTTTGGCAGACCGGATTGAAAATATATAAATCTCCGTGCGCCAGGGGACAGGGTAGCTGGGAGATCTAAGAAATAAATGTTGATTTAGTGTTAGGGTACGCTTGATATAGGGTAACCTTTTTATGAAGATGGAATCACCACAAATCAAAACCCTATCTCTGAAGAGCCTCGAGGAAATCACGAACATCCCTCGCGGCGTCTTCTGGGTCGCCTGCAAGCAAGGGCGGCTCCGCCACAAGTTTATCCGCGTGCGGGGCCGGAAACCGGAAATCCGCGTCACGCTAAACAACGTGAACGATTTCCTTAAAGCGAAAAGTCAAAGGGCACCGTTCTACCCGCGACTTGTTGAAACCTTCCCGGGGCAGATCGAGGTCAACGCCATTTGCCAAACGACCCCTATTTGCCGGACGAGCCCAAATGACACCTCTGGTTTTTGAAGATCCCGACCGAAGCCGAATTCGTTTGGCGAATCCAAAATGTCACTCTACCCTGACAAAGACCCCAAAGTGGGCATCCCCATAAAAGAAACAAGCCCACTTGCGTGGGCCAGCCTCAAATCAATCGGTGTGGTAACTGATTGTGCAACGGGTCTGGCTGGATCGCAAGTGGGAAATGTCCTCACACGCATAAAGCCGACTCCCAATGCACATTGACGACACACCCGCCCCCACCGGGGCCACCATCCGCAGGACCGACCGCGCCGCCGCCAAACTGCCGACCATCGAAGCCATCCTCCGGGGCGCGGGACTCCCTGAGGCTCCGCCGCCTCAAAAGGAAACGCCTCCTCGCGAACGGATCCCCCTAAAGATCGCCAGTGCCACGCAATGCGCGGACGTAGAGCCACCGGAGACGGCGACGCTACTGGGCGATCACTGGCTTTTCCGGGGCGGCTGGAACGCACTGATTGGCCCCACTGGCCAAGGCAAGACTTCCATCTCCGCGCAAATGGGCGCTCTGTGGGGCCTGGGATTCGCGGCCTTTGGAATCAAACCCAACGGCAAACTCCGCGTGATGCTGGTCCAAGTCGAGAATGACGACGCCGATCTGCACGAGATGATGCGCGGCATCCTTTCCGAGATCGACGCCACCGATGAGGAGCGGAAATTGCTCCACGAAAATTTCGTGGTTGTCACTCCGCAACGTCCCACCCCTGACCTCTTCGCGAGCGATGGCGAAATCACCGAGCTGATCGTGGACCGGAAGCCGGACTTGGTGATTCTGGATTCCCTCTACAAGTGGACTCCAAAGGGCAATGCTGCGGATTCCGAGGGACTATTCCACACAATCGACCAAACCCTGCTGCCCTTGGCGAAGGCCCGGAATTTCGGTCTGCTGGCGTCGCATCACATGGGCCGGACTGAGGTGCTCCGAATCGCCAACGGTGAGAGCAACGCTCTCTCAGATCTTTATTCTGGCGCGGGCGGGATGTTCGTGGCGGACAACGCCAGGGGCACCTTGCTCCTACTGCCGGACGGAGAGGAACCGGGGCAGTATGTCTTGCGCGGCGCAAAGCGGAAAACCCGGCTGGGATGGCGCGACGAGGAAGGAACCAAAATCTTCGAAAAGCACCTCCGATGGGCGGAGGGCCGCATCGGATGGAACGAGGTGGATGAGGCGACTGCCGCCCGACGAAAGCACGAAAGCGACTCCCGCAAAGCAGACAAAAAACACGCCAAGAAACAAGAGCACGTCCTATGGGCCATCGAACAAGCGGGCGGCGGGGATGGTGAATTCACACAGCGGGATAGGGTCATCGCGGCCGCAAAGAGGACCGGAGGCCCGATCCCCGGCGGCATGAGTGACAAGCTGGTGAGGGACGAGATCGAGGTGATGGACGGGAGATTGCTCCGAACCGAGAGACGCAAAAACGCCAACAACCGGGAAGCCGTATGGGTCCGCATCCACAAGCCATGAGACTCCTTGGTAGCCTGGTAACTCTCCCTGGTAACAAGGAGCGAAATTCTACCAGGGAAGCTCCACGCCGTGGCCTTCCGCTCCTTGGTGTTTTTTCCTTCCATAAGGAAAACACCAAGGACGCCAACGGGGGTGGAGCCGGGAAACAGGGACTCCTTGGTAAATCCGTGAACCGATCATGAAAGAGAGACTGGAGAACGCCGTTGATCTCCCAGATGGGAGCGTGCGCGGCAGATGCCCGGTCTGCGCTATGGAAGGGCGGGACCGGAGCGGAAACCATCTGAGAATCTTCCCCGGCGGGAGACTGCATTGCATGGTCGACGGCGAGCACTGGCAAGAAGCACGGCGTCTGCTTGGACTCGACGTTGGATCTCAGCGTGAGTTCACCCCGGCGGAGAAGCGAGCGTGGGCGCAGCAAAAGCGAGAGGAGGAACGCCGATTGCAAGCGCGTGCCGTGGCCGAAGAACGGGCGCGGCAAAGTCTCCCTGCCCTGGTGGAGCGGTGGCGATGGGATGAGGCGGACGTTTGGGACGATTCGCCGATCCGGTTGGAAGGCCCCGAGGTTGACGATCCCCGGCTATTTCTGGCGCGGAGGTTTCCGGCTGAGGCCGTGGTCTGGACTGGTCACGAATGGCAAAGCGGATCGACCCACGGCGTGGGACGGTGGCGCACCGTGGCGGAGTGGTCGGAATCTGCACGAGACGACGTTGGTCCAATGGTGGCACCTGCAATCTATCCGGCGGGGGCCGTGAGCCGGAACAAAGTGGACGTGGTCGACGCTCCCTACTTGGTGCTCGACTTCGATGAAAGGAGCCGGGCCGAATCTCTCGCCATCGTGCGATGGCTTCGTGAAGACCTAGAGTGGGATCTGGCGGCGATGATCTGGACCGGCGGAAAATCGGTTCACGCCTGGTTCCATCACCCGGGCGCGGCATGCGTCGAGGAGCTTGCGCAGACGGCGAGGCTAATCGGCATCGACAAAAGCCTGATCGGCGCACCGGAGCACCCATGTCGATTGCCTGGTCAGATTCACAAAGACACCAAGAACACGTCGACGTTGCTATGGTCGTCATGAAATCCGCGCCTTCGAAAACACCCCCGACTCTCAGCGGCATCCCCGCACCAAGATCGGCGGCGGCGAGGGTAAGGAGAGCAGACGGCACCATTCCCCCCGGGAAGGGGCACCCTAGAGCGATTGCAGGGGCATGCCCCACGGAGGCGCACGAGCAGCGCACCCTGATCCAGTGGGCCACCCTGGCGGCGGTTGAGGAGCCGAGGTTGCGGTTGCTGATGATGATCCCGAACGGAGCGGCGCGGCCCGGGACTCGCGGAGCGTTGGTGGCTCAAGGTTTGCGCTCCGGCGTTCCCGACCTTTTCCTCCCGGTGCCCTCGGGCAGATATCACGGTCTGTGGTTGGAACTCAAACGGAGATCCGGCGGGAGGGTGACACCGGAACAAAGGGAGTGGATCACCCGGCTCCGGGGACAAGGCTACCGGGCCGAGGTGTGCCGGGGATGGGAGGAGGCGCGGCACTGCATCGTGGACTACCTGGCCGGACCTTCGGGATGGCAGGAAGTGACGCTATGAACCTGGCCGGGATTGTATTCCCTTATGGTTTGGCGGTGGGTTTTTCTGGGTTTTCGCCTGATCCAGAATGCCGTCAGCGGAATTGCCACCTATGCGCGTTTAGGTTTCTGGGTTTCCGTGCCGATTCACATAGCGTTGCAATGCGCGACACAGAATTGAGGAAACGCTTTCATCCCGCCGCTTGGCAATTGCCACCGACCTTCGCCACAATTCCGGCTCCACCATGAACGAACGGTTCGCCTTCACCTGCTCCCCGTGACGGGGCGCACCTGGTCCTTTCTTCGCGTTGTCTGGCACAACGGAACCTTACACTATTCCCGTGTAAATGCCACATTTCCGATACAGGAAATTGCTTTGACGTTCTATAATTTTAATAGATAGTAAATGCCAACAGCATGAAAAGACCATCGATCACCACGGATCAAATTCTGTTCTCACTCCTCGGCATCATCAGCCTGGCCGCGATGGCGTTGTCTTTTGCGGCCCTGGCGGACCTGGCCCGGGAAAATGACATGCCCTTTCCGATGTTGCTCCCCGTGATTGTCGATTCAGCTGCGTTGGGCTTCTCCGTGGCGGCCTATCGTGCCAGCGTCGCGAACCGTTCGGAATGGCGATACTCCGCTCTCGTGGCGGCATTTACCTTGCTGAGTGCATTCCTAAACGTCGCCCATGTTTGGCGCGGGGACGCCACGGAGCATGTTCTGCGCTACGGGCTTCACGCTTTGCCCCCCGTCGTGGCCTATTTGATCCTTGAAGTCCTACTCCACGAGGTGCGGCATGGAAATGCCACGGTGCGTCCTCCCACGGCGGCGCAATCAGTGCCAACTCCCCAGGCATCCAGGCGGGGCCGGAAGCGGGGCAGCACGGCACCGACGGGACCGGACGGGCAACCGACTACGCACCAGCAAATTGCCAGGCAGCAAGGCACCGCTCTCCGCACCTACTGGCGCAATCGTGCGCGGTCAGCGGCGTGAATCGCTTTCGTCCCCGCGCAGGGAGCCTGGTGGCGTGGGAGCCGAGGTTGCGGGAGCCGGGGTTGGATCTGGTGTAGTCGGAGCCGAGGCAGTTGGCGATTGATAGACAAGCAGGACGATCCCGAGGACGGTGCAAATCAGACCGAACATCAGCGATCCGAATCCGGCCCACGGGTTTCTCCTCCGGTCTCCCAACATCCCAAATCCTCCGAGAATCGTGAGTCCTCCAAGCAGGAAGCACCCCTTCCAACCCGCCCACCAGGCTAGAACAAACAGCAGGACAAAACACAGCAACCCCGACATGCGGTCAACGTGGGTGAAACGTGGCACGTTTGCAACCCCTGCAACGGAGACCCGAGGAGCCGGATGGCAGGGAACCCCGGATGATCGGGCCACCCGAGGATCCGGGACACCACGGGACACCGGAGAAATCGGATGATCGGAAAAGCCCGAGAACCGGGACACTGGATGGCCGGGACACCGGGCCACCGGAAATCCGGCTTGCCGTGTTCGCCGGATGGCGCATTGTTAGGACGCGTGAAGTATCCCGAGGGTGAACCGGACGAGAAAGGCGCGGATGAATCCGTTCCGCCGGAACCGTCCTCGGGAACCGTGGAGCGGAAACCTCGGCGCAAGCGATTGGAGGCGGAGCGGTGCGAGTTAATGCTGCTGGATGGAGACCTTGCCGAGGAGGAGGCTTTGATCAGTAGGCTCCGGGACCGAGGATTCCGGCTCCGGGAACTGACCCGTGGGCGAATCCTCCGGGCCGCCCTCCGGTCCTCTTCCCGGAGGTGCGGGATCGAATCCGCGTTCCGGGCCATCCTCGAGGAGGAGGCGATTGAGCGGGAGGCGAAGCGCCGCCGGAAACTCAAGGAGTGAACTCCACGCAACCTGGTGGAAGTTTCAACTCACCGTAAAAGTTTGGTTGCGATAATAAGGGATTATGGCAACCTAGATTCATGATGACCGATGCCGTGGCCGTGACCGAAAACCCACTCGCCTTTCCGATCCCGGAGCTGA
>Ga0214923_10007541_pt1 | contig 11840 bp, 12 predicted proteins | sample LL1510_MetaG_FD_177993 | JGI IMG/M metagenome (GOLD analysis project Ga0214923, IMG submission 177993) | Freshwater microbial communities from Lake Lanier, Atlanta, Georgia, United States - LL-1510 | ecosystem: Environmental > Aquatic > Freshwater > Lake | place: USA: Georgia | collected... | reverse complement strand
ACATTATTATTATCTAGTCAATCATACATGCAAAGAATTATCTTTATTTTGATAATTTTGGAAATGGCCTTGAAAAACAACCGGCATTGGTTAAGGTATATCCATACACATATTTAGTTTGCGGATACAAAAACACCCACCCTCTTTGAGAGACCTATCCTTTCCGATTTAGATTTTTCGATTTTCCATCAATCTGTCCAAGAAATCCTCCCCCGAATCTTTGTGTAAAACATAACAATTGATGATTTCAGCAGGAGAATAAAATCGGTCGCGGATCTTGGCTAAACGGGATTTATCGACCTTCCTCCCGTAATAATGTGAATACATTTCATCGATAATTTTACGTGTGGCATTCTCAAAATGTATTGTCATATCAATTCGCCCTGGACGAACCAATGCCGGATCCAATTCCGAATAATGATTACTACTAATTCCCATGATTCTACCCGGGGTCTCTCTCAAACCGTCCCATAAATTTAAAAGATCGTCCAAGGTAATTGGATCGTCCGGTATGGTACGAATGATATCGTCCTTATCCGCCAATTTTTCGATCGCGTCGCATAACCGATTCTTTTTTACGGATACAGATTCCTCGTTTTCACGCTTCGTTTTTTTGGATTTCTTGGACGCACGGTTCAAAACAATATCCCCCATACAATCAATATCCTCGAAAATGATGATTTTTTCATCGAAACCGATCCGCATTTTTTTATTGTTTTCATTATAACTGTCTTCAAAGAAAAATTCCTCCAATTGCCTCTTTGTTTGAATCAATTTCAGCGAAATCACCACAATATGCCGGTTTGTCATATTCGCCAGGCATTTGAAAAAGGATGTTTTACCCGTCCCAGGAGGACCATGAAGACCGATTCCTAGCGCATAGGGGATTCCATTCGAATAATACCAATCCTTATTGTCCAAGAAAAACGCGATTTTACGTAAAATCGCATCCTTTCCCTCGAAAAACATATTATGAAATTGGCGCGTACTTTTGAATTCATGTTCGTTCCAGCAATCATATCGCGATTCGGATTCAGAACTATAATTTGTCTTGGTCAAAGTATAAATGAAACGTTTATTGTTACGACTTTTCACAATCGTGGCTAAATATTGATTTTTGATCGATTCCACGTACCTCTGGATGGTTTCGATAGAACTCACATAGGAAAACAGACGGATCGTGATTGTCTCCGTAATAATCTTTGACCCATTTTTGCTCGCATCTTTGCCGTCGTTATCCGTGATAATCGTGCTACAGCAGTATATTTGTAAGGGGGCATCGTATAAAAAAGCGCCAGATTGGGTAATAATATACATATCAGAATCGGTGGCACTATTATATGCACGCGAAGTAATATACTCTTTGATCTCGTGTATCGACGACGATGACGACGCATTAATCTTGGACAAGATATTATAAAAAAGCGCCCTGAATGTATCCGTGCAACACATATTGATAATGGGTTGTGAATCATATTTGGCAATGACATAACTCTGACGACCTTCATAAATCACCATATTTTTCCGGTAAAAGGTGGATCGAATAGTATCGATCAGTGATATGGGTTCGGACGATGCTCCTCGGGGGTTATTGAAAACGACTTGGATGAAATAAGTGAATGCGGTCAAAAGGAGGGTGGAAAAAATGGCATCTACTACGGGATTTCCCGTTTTGAAATGGGAAAAAATGGATAATTTTAGGATATCTGTAAAAGTATGGTTGATATTTTCAACGAGCATGGATAGGTTGGATTCATAAACGCAAAAATTTTATATCGTTTTATTGGTTATCCTGGTCCCTGGTCCCTGGTCCCTGGTCCAAAAAATGGCTAAATACATATTTCACCCATTTTTTTTATCGTTTTTTGAGAGTATTTTTGACGACTTTCACCCATTTATAGAGATTATTTTTATCGGGTTTGGATCGATACATACCGTCCTTTCCCTTCTTCATTTTTCTTTTGCAGTCCATCGCAGAAAAGGGGGGAGAATTTCTGGATGTGTATTTTTTTGCGGTTCGTTTTATGCATTTTGTCGCGGGCATCGCGTATTTTTATATAATATTCTGTGAGAAAAAAATACAAAAGTATATTCTTATAAAATAACATAGATATTATTCATGCCGTTTATAACATTCATTTATAGAATTGGAAATAACCGCAAACATTTTTATGGGAAGTATGTTTGTGACGAAATGTCTGACGATCATGATGGTTTGGACAATGAAATTATGCCTGTTCTGATTGACGGAATAAATAAGTATAGAAAACAAAGAGGTTTATCGGACAAAAAAATTTCCTTGGGGATATTGTCATTTTCTGCCGATGGATGCATTCCAACATTTTCGACTGATAACGAAATAAAATGCTTCGATTTTTATCATAAAGAATTCATTTATCGAGAAAACGAAACCTATGTGAATGGGCGACTGATAAATCGTGAATAAATTCTTATTCCATTCTTTCCATCTTTTACAATAATGTTGCAAGGATCCAGGACCCGAAAGAGACATGGGGAATAAATAATAAAAAACGACATATAGTGTATATAGGTAATATCTTTCGTGCTGGGTGTATAATGACAATAGTTACCACATTCATAGCAACTTTAGCACCAATCATAAATTGCATCCAATTGTTTCCGCAATTATACAAAACATATAGTACAAAAAGTGTCAAAGATTTGTCTTTCCAATCTATTCTATTGATATTACTCACCAATATTTTGTGGTTGCTTCATGGGTATTTTATCTTGGATTATCCGCTTTTGATTTCAGGGACGATAAGTTTAGCAATCAATGGTTCGTTATTGATTTTGTATTTGAGGTACATTCGCTCTGATAAATAGTAGTCATTTATTTGTGCAGGTACAATATACAAAAGAAAGATAGAAATAGATAAAAATGCTGGATCTGGTGAAATTTATCAATATTCCCGTTTTTTTGATTAGCTTGGCGATTGGTATTTTTGTCGTTTATACAACTTTAGGTGATTCGCGTAAAATTTATGTCTATCCAACGCCGGAAAATGTGGATTTGATCCAGTATCGCGATAAAACAGGAACATGCTTCGGTTTTGAACAAAAAGAGGTCGAATGTCCCACGGATGAATCCAAGATTGCCAAGATTCCGGCACAAGGATAATTTATAATGATATGATATAATATATATTATTAGAAAAAATGAGTTCAAGAAGTCCGACCCCCGATGAAGAAGTTACTATTGCAGCAATGGAACAATATTTAGAGTTAATAAAAGATAATACAGGCCCAAAAAGAAAACCATATGAAAGATATGAAGATTATAAAAGTTTAAAAAAACAATTAGCTGAATTAAAAAATCATTATAATCATTTAAAACATAATAAAAAAGATAGAGAATTAGTTGAATTAGTTGATAGTGAAGTGATGAAAAAAGTAAGATTTCAAATTGAATTAATGGGTATTATTTTAAAAAGTAGCGAAATGTTGTCTTTTTTAGATGAAAATAAGTTCAAACGAGGAGGCACAAAACGCAAGCATCGGAAATCGGTGCATCGTAAAAATTCCAATAAAAAGTCGCGAAAACATCATCGAACCTAAATAATATCACACCATTATATAGTCCAGACCAATGAATTTCCGCCGTCTCCTCACCACAGCTCTCGGTAAAATATTAATTTCGATACTATTGGGTTTGGGTTTAGCCACCCTTTTCCGCAAAGTATGTAAGGATAAAAACTGTATCGTTTTCAATGGCCCCGTTTTAAGTGATGTCGATGGTAAGATCTACAAGGTCGATAACAAATGCTATCAATATACTTCGAGTCATCAAAAATGCGATGAATCCAAGAAACGGGTCATAGATATTTCGGCACCACCTCTAGGCGGCGACATAAATTCGGGGTTGATCAGTTTTTCATCGTAATCCAAGATCAAATCCGTTTCGCCGTTCTTCGCGAATTACGAACGGTTCCGACCGATCCCAGCCCCACCGAACTATTGGATGCGGGTTTGTAATAAACGAGCGAATTGTCTCCAAAAAGAGGGGTACGAACGACCCTCGATGAAACGGGCCCCATCAAAAATGTGGGGCGAATGGTGGGCGCTTGGTCGCGAGGCATAATAGGATAAGTAGTCGAAAACATTTTAGGGAATTATATATTGAATCAATATATTTTTTATTGCGCGTTATTTATGAAATCTTTAGCATATTTCATAAATGTATAGGAAAAAATAGTAGATAGTAGATAGATGGCCGAATATTCGACACGCATCGCGGATTTACCTGAAAATATAACCACCCAAATCCAACAACCGGGGTTTGGCCAAGGCCAAGGTTTCGGTCAGGGTCCAGGGCAAAACAATTATACACCACTCAACATTCATCCTAATCCATATGGTATCCCTCCTCAACCACCGGCGGGAATTCCTTTTCCGGAGGCTTCCGCACAAAGAGGCCAAGAGAATACTTTTGTTCAACAGGGTTCTGTCACCTATGATCCGAACCTAGGTGTCGGTGCGGGAGTGGGTACAGGCGGTCCAGGCGGTCCAGGGTCCATGCACCAACCTATGCACCAACCGCAAATACACCAAGAACAACAACAGTACAGACTCCCCTCACGTGATATTCCCATGAATACCATCGAGTACCAAAATGACCAAGAAATCCAACCCAACTATGTTCCTAAACCTAAACTCAATTCCGACTATATTCGCGAATACGAATATGCCAGTGAAGAAGCCATGAAAAAACACGAACGCACAAAACAACGAACCCAAGTTGCAACCGATACCTTTAGTCAATTACAAATACCCATCTTGGTCGCTGTTCTGTTTTTCGTGTTTCAAATGCCCATTATCAATAGTCTTATTCGCCGATACCTCGGATTCATGAAAGTCTATAGCGAAGATGGAAATATTAATTTTATGGGACTCATTTTGAAGAGCGCCTGTTTCGGATCGATTGTTTATAGTATGCAATCGTTGGCAAATACGGTGGCTGCTGTTTAGTAATTTTTACTTTCTCAAAATAGTTGAATAATCCAATCCAACTCCAGTTCCAATTGTTACAAAATCTTCACGATCAGTAACCTTTCGTAAAATATTTGGTTTATGTGTAACACTTAGTATTTTTGCAATCAATATAGATGCCGTAGTTGAATCGTCATCACTTACATCAGCCCCTCGTTTTGTGTAAAAGGATACGACTATATTGTCCAATATTTCTAACATTTTTACGATTTCAAAACTTCGCAAAACGCGGTCATGCTGTTTTTGTAATCCACTAAAATTGAAATAATATAAACTTTCGCTTAGGTCTGGGTCTTCATCAAAAAAGTCGAAAATGTTACCAAATTTACTCGAACCCTCTGGCATTGTAGATTGATGCCATAGGTGAGTTTCCTTATCTATGTCATAAACAAATATATCAAATTCTTGGCGATTTATAAAAAAATGAGGATCTCTGTGCAATAATTGTTCAATCAATTTGCATATAAATCTCCCGTGACCATCCATCGTATGTACTCTTTTTATTTTGCGATTACGAATACACCGTTCGGCTATAATACCCGCGCGTCTATCTAGATCCATATCATGACCGCTTCCCAAAGCAAATACATCCAATAATGGATAAGGTAAGGGCAGTCTTGTAAAACGATTTGATGGATCCAATCCAGTAAATAATGAAATGTATGTTTTCCATTTTTCTTGTTTTGATAATCCTGGATCTTGGAGACTATTCAATTGACGGTATAGTGGGTCATTTATATGATAATGAAGCATGAACAAATGAAACATATTTGGCTGGAGTTTATTTGGATTTTTTGGCCATTCATTTTCCATTTGTACAATGAATTCGGACAAATGGCCTGGACCGTTGGTTTTTATGAATTGGTTGTACTTCTGTAAAATGTCTTTGTATATTTCCACATTTCCTATATTATTGTTTTTTTCGGTGCAATAAAATTGCAATGCATCAACTATCGGTTTTTTATATTTTGTAATAATGTACAATATTACAGGATGATGTTGTATTGCTATTTTTTCACCTCTTCTAGATTCTTGAATTTCAAAATATTCGGTTAATGGAGTCGAATTCCACGGTTGATCCCCCCAATAATTTACTATTTCTTTTGAAACCATTTCGGTAAATTCGCGGTGATTACATTTTCCACCACCGATATACCTTTTTCTTTTTGTTTTATTTTTACATTTTTTATATTTTTTACATTTTTTAGGTCTTCTTGTATTTATCATTGTTTTCTATTCTATAAAATATGCATATTTTATTTTGCATATTTTATCACAATCCCAAAACCCCAAAAATCTTGGACCGGGCTTTATTTTTCTTGGACCTACTTTTGTTTTTCTTGGTCCTTTCTTCTTTTTCTTCTTTTAAAACAAGAGGTTTTGCAAAACGGCTATTGTCTTGGCCAGGAGTATATTTCAAGAACCATTCGTCGTATTCTTTGGATCCCCGTTTCATCTTCAATTCTGTGAATTTGGCCGTTTTTTCCGCGCGAATACTCTCCATGGTCGCCTGTTTCCCCACACATTTCATCCCAAATCGGCGTAAAAGCCCCTTCTGTGATAAATGATTCTTTTGCTCTAATTCAAAGAGAAATTTCGCCATGCACATAATACGATCTACGTAATAATAAGCAGCGTTGCCATAAATAAACGCCAAATAAAAACTCATAATTGTATCAATTGTCGCCACATTGACCTCTTGGTTCCCGATTCTGATCGTATTATAATTATGGCAGGCAATGGGTTTATAAATAAACGCAATAATATCGTCGCCGTACCGAATCTCAATATGCTCCGGAATGATTTCACCAATCGCTTCATGTGTGATGAGCCGGATCTTTTTATACCCCGCATCGGTCAAACGCTCCTTCACAATGATAGCGGTCTTTTCGGCGTCTTCCGATAAAACATCGAAATCAGGTGCCTTCTTGGTGAAACGCTTACCCGCGTCGGGCATATCTTTGGCATAGAGTGAAAAAGCATATCCACCGAAAAATACGACACCCATTTCGATCAGGGCATCACGCACGAGTATGTAGATCGCGGCGGATTCGTCCGTATTTTCGTCCATTTTTCTCTGGAAATCGATGGCTAAACAATCGTAATTCACTTTCAGAGGGTAATATTGATTCAAAAGGGCCATGCGTTTGAAAACTTTCTCCCACCGGGAAATGTCCCCCTCGGGGCGAGAAAGCTCTAAATACATTCCCATACGTAGAAAATTGGGGGGCGCGTATTTGATTCCGGCGATCGAGATGGCCTCCTTGGAGAGGGAATCAAACAGGTCGCCGTTCATACTGGTAATATCGGCCATGGGAATGAAATTGACGAAAATTTTATAGGTGCCATGATGTATGCCGGATTTGGCCTCGACATCGGCATATCCCGCTTCGTAGAAACGGTCGGCCAATTCTTTGACATGAGCGATGGCGTCGGGTGAGAAAAAATCGTAGTCGGGAATTTCGTATTCGGGGTCGTAAAATCGGGCGTATTTAGGTAAAATATTATTGATGGCTGTTCCGCCATAACACACACATTTTTTTTCGACCAAAAAATCCTCGACGATTTCGATCATTTTTTTGATTTCGTCGCCGCTCGCCAATTTTTGACCCTTGGCTTTTTCATTGGTATCAACGGCATGGCGCAAAATGGCTAATTCGCATTCTTGGAAAGTCATCGAATCGTTGCATTGTTCGGATTGATATCGATGATGGCGTCGGGTTTTTCTGGGGGTTTTCGATTTCATTTTTATGATATTTTTCGATTCCGAACCTTATATGTTATTCTTAGAAAAATATGGCCATATATATATAATGACGGCGATTACCGATAAAAATATACGAAAATATGTCAAGTATTACACCGAAGGAGATTATCATCTCTTAGACAAAAATTTACGATATAAATCTATAAACGAATGGGACGTTAGTAATGTAACTGATATGTCCGAATTATTTAGTGATTCAACTTTCAATGAACCCATTGATAAATGGGATGTCAGTAATGTCAAAAAAATGAAAGGGATGTTTAGTAGATGCGTCACATTTAATCAAAACATTGGATCGTGGAATGTAAGTAAAGTGACCAATATGAGTGAAATGTTTAGTGGTTGTTCTAGCTTCAATAAGTCGCTCAATGAGTGGGATGTATCCAAAGTAAAAAATATGAGTGGAATGTTTAGTGGTTGTTCTAGCTTCAATCAGTCGCTCAATAAATGGGATGTATCCAAAGTAAAAAATATGAGCCAAATGTTTAGAGGATGTACAAAATTTGATCGAATACTCGAATGGACTGTAACCGATGTTGAAGATATGAGCTATATGTTCCATAACTGTTCTAGTTTCAATAGGTCACTCAATAAATGGGTTGTATCCAAAGTAAAAAAAATGCAGTACATGTTTAGCGGATGTACCAGTTTTAATCGACCTTTGAATGGTTGGGATCAGAAAGTTGGAAATGTAGAAAATATGGACGGAATGTTTATGAATTGTACCAATTTTAACCAACCACTTGACCAGTGGAATGTTTCCAGAGTAACTACTATGAGTGTTATGTTTAGAGGTTGCGCCGCATTTAACCAGTCGATTCGTATGTGGAATGTTAGAAGAGTAACAAATTCGGATCGAATATTTGAACATTGTCCTATAGCTCAAGAAAATAAGCCACAATTTATAGACGCTCAAATAATACAACGACAACAACAGGTGAATGCACACGCTCCTCATCAAAAAGCGGCAAAGATCAATTATGAAAAATTAAATCATAATTTTAGAGAAAAATTGGGGGATATCAAGTACCCAGGCTTTTCGATTTTTCCGAAATATATCGCCGATTCATTACTTGATCTCATAAATAAAAGCGACGCTAAAGAGGATGAAAAAAGAGAACAACGAAAGAATCTAGAAAGAATAATGGTTTCTCGATTAAATGGGTTGAAATATGATGAAAAACCTCCACACGAACTCGAATTGTATTATTTAGCAATAGAATATGTGAAACTTCAACCTAGCGATTTCAAAAATTCCTATATGAAATCATTTACAGAAGGTTGTACCCGCGCGTATAATGGACCTCAAGGTATCACATGTGCCGGTGGAGCATTAGAAAGAATATTTTTGTCCTTTGAAGAACCCATTACAGAGGCACTTACCAAGGAGGGTAATAAACCCGCTGATCATAAAAATTATGAACAAATAATCGATGTTATATCAGCGAATCCCGAAAAAATGATACCAGCATATATCAAAGACTGGTATAAATTACATAAACATGGTGGCGAGAACGCATTTACACCCGAAGAGTCTGATGAAAAAAGGACACAAAATAGGAGACAAAATTTGAAGAATTATTTATTGGGCAAGTTTCCAGATGAAGGCGAATTGATCGAGGCTAAAATAACCGAAATCGCTGATAATATTGGATATGAAGACGACTATTTTGCGTATGGTGGTAGAAGACGAGATGCTACTAGAAAAGTGAGAAAAATCCATAGAAAAACGAAATCTCATAGATGAAAATAAAAATAATGAAAATAATGCGGATTCTATTGTCGGCAAAACATTTGTTCAGGAGAATAACATCGAACACCAATATTTTCGGCGAATACTTTATCACTATCCGCAAAATCGGATGCTCTTCCCAAGGCGTCTCCCACAAAGAAGGATTCGCCCTTATCGATTTTATTATCCCCCAGTAAAAGATCCAATAATATAGTATTTGGCTTGTATTCGCATTTATCCGTTGCGACGACTATGAAAATAGGGATATACAATGTCCTTGCAACCATCTGTATTTGTTCATGTTTCCATGATTTGGATTGATTTGTAAAGATAACGATCATATATCCATCATCGTAATATTTTTTGATTTTTTCCGGAATGGCGGGATATAACCATATCCAATCGTCGATATTGGTCGGAAATTTTTTACCTCTGGTAGGTTTTACCAGGGTCCAATCAAAATCGAACGCGGCCATTTTTTCTCTATGGACAGCATTATGTATATTGTAAATGGTTGGACTCATTTATGTGTTTATGTGTATTATTATGTAAAATTGAAAAAAGTAAAATGATTCAATTTTACTTTTTCAGAAAACTGTAGGATACGATAATTATTTGTCACAACTTATGAAAATCTTGTAAAACATATTTTCGACGGAAAATTTATTACGAAACAACCCGATAGTTGTATGACCATTCACAGTTGTGAAAATACTAACTTTTATATTTGTATTGGTATTTGTATTTGCATTCAATGTACTATCGACGGGCGTGTAACATACTAATCCGAGAGGATTTGTTCCGTAGCCAATAATCAATAGCTTGAAATTAGGCAATTTTTCAAATTTTTTATTTTCCGGTTTGGACATATCATAGTATTTTCGTATGTACCATTTATTGGTGATTAAATCATCCATCATAGCGACTATTTTGTTGCTTTTATTATAGGAAAACCCCCATGATTTTTTATAGCGATGGTATCGATAATCGAATCCTATATTTTCGGAAACATATTCCACAATCTTGGAAATAATTTCGTTTGGGATCTTGGTTGAGTTCATGGTTTGTGTTTATGGTATTGATATATTTTTTAGTAAAAGGTATCAATTTTATGTGTTCTACGGGGGTGGATGAAAAAAATACACATGTTGTGTATTTGTTTTTACGAATAGTTTATTATTTTTACTATTTTTTCTCATTTTTTTTCTCATTTTTTTTCTCATTTTTTCTCTGTATATTTATGCATTTTTCTTCTCGAGAGTCGCCATCAATAGCGCGACCTGTTCTTGAAGTTCTTCGATTATCTTACCTTGGTCTTCGACCTTTTGTCTTAGAAATTCTTGATAAACTTGGTGAAACTCATAGTCAGCATCAAAACGATCCTCCACAGTCTGAACATGTGTCTGGAGTGCCGAAACTCGACTATCGACATCGATCAATCCGGCGGCAATTTGATCGACATTCATGGTCGTCGTAGGAATGGGTGTCTTGTTCTCACGGATTCTCAAGAATGATCTTTTACCAGATGATTCAACTGGATAATCGTAGAATTCCTTGGCGCGCAATGCATCGTAGAATATATTCACAGCGTCAGAACGTCCGCCTTGAGCAATAGGCTCCTCGAAATGAATGAAACACATCTTATAAGGCTTTGATCCTGGCTTTTCATTGGATGTTGATGCGAAGTGCTTGTTCGCATCAAATGCGATTCCATCTCGGACAAATTGAGAGAATTGATTACGCTCTGCCGATTGCTTCTTCACCGCATAGTCGATTCTCTCAATTTGGCCGAGAGGAAATTGTGTTTCGAATATGTACCTCAGATCGTTGTCTTCCAATGAATTTGGGAGACGTTGGATGAAGATACTCTTGATATTCTCGAAAGAACCCACAAATTCGTTTGTCCCGGACTGAATATGGAGATCTTGTACGCAGGTGACTTGTTGTGACATTTTGCCTTTGCTTCGGTTTTGGTTGTTGTTATTGATTTGATGTCATAAAATCAAATCAAAAAAGACCTTTCAATTTTATTAAGGTCTATCCGTGTTTTTGTATCCGCAAACTAAATATGTGTATGGATACAAAAATATGGATTGCCTACATACGTGGATAAATAAAATATATAGGATATATCATAAAGTCTAATTTATACACCTTTGGACATTTAAGGTCTATCCGTGTTTTTGTATCCGCAAACTAAATACGTGTATGGATACAAAAATATGGATTGCCTACATACGTGGATAAATAAAATATATAGGATATATCATAAAGTCTAATTTATACACCTTTGGACATTTAAGGTCTATCCGTGTTTTTGTATCCGCAAAC
>Ga0214923_10007540_pt1 | contig 11840 bp, 12 predicted proteins | sample LL1510_MetaG_FD_177993 | JGI IMG/M metagenome (GOLD analysis project Ga0214923, IMG submission 177993) | Freshwater microbial communities from Lake Lanier, Atlanta, Georgia, United States - LL-1510 | ecosystem: Environmental > Aquatic > Freshwater > Lake | place: USA: Georgia | collected... | reverse complement strand
ATAATTTAGAGCAAACGCATTTAAGTCGCTCCAATTTTATACTTTAATTTTATGGCTAAAATAAAATTTGTATGGCTAAAATAAAATTTGTATTAAATTATATATTACACCATAAATACGTCATAAATAAAAAAAATCAATAAAAAAAATCAATATCAGCTCAATGTGATACACGATTTAACACATAAATAAAACATAAATAAAATATAAATTACAATAATATTTGAAATCTAATTATTATGATAATATTAGATTTCAAATTAAATTTTATTAATTTTCAAATATATTATTTAATTTTCTCTCTAATGTTACAATAATAAAATAAAAAATAATTAATAATTAAAAATTAAATCTTAAATTATCATTAATTATAATTTTAATTTTTATTTAATTATAATATTCGAATAGTGTTTTGACAGGTGTCGATTTTGTGTAATAATTCATTATTTTATTATTGTTATTATATTATTTTCTTATAATACTAAAAAATTCTTTGATATATTATATTTTTCTCTCTAGTATTCGTGTTTTCTAACCTTTTTAAGAGAAAAAAATTATAAAAAATTATTATTATTCCTTACTAATAAAAAAATTTATATATTTTATGAGACTGAAATATATACTTTGTTATTTTCTCTCATACATAAACAAATAAGGTTTTTTGGTTTTTCTTGTAAAAAACTTATAAAAATCTCAAAGTTACAAAAACGCAATTTTTGTATGTAAAAGTTTTTTCTGTTTTAAAAAATGGACAAAAAAAATGTCCAAAATTCAAATATCCAAAATATTTTATGCAAAAATCGAGAACTGTGACGATAAAAAAATTTTATGGTCTGGTGACTAAAATTTTATAAAAAATTTTGTGACGTAAAAATTTTTTTTTTATTTTTTTATAATATATTATAAAGAAAAAATGGCTAACAAAAAATCCCCAAAAAATTTGCATAAAAATTCTACAAAAAATAAACACCATAATAATAACAATAATTTAATTAATAATAAAATATTTTTAGATGATGTCAGTAAGAGACTAACACAGACTAACATAGAGACTAACAAAAAATCCCCAAAAAAATCTCTATTTTTTTCTTGTATTTTTTGTGACTATTATACGTCTAATAGTAAAGATTATAAAAAACATATTGAGACTGAAAAACATTTAATGCTAACAGTGGCTAACATTTTCAGTAACAAAAATCCCCAAAATCAAAAAATATATGAATGCTTATGTGGAAACAATTATAAACATAGATCATCATTAAGTAAACATAAAAAAAAATGTAAATATGTAAACAATAATACTATAATTAAAAACATAAATGATACTGATTTAGATAATAATTCTATTTCTACAAATAATGAATTTAATAATATAAATAAATATAATAATTATACTGAAAATAAAAATTCTATTAATCCTAATGAATATAATAACATAAATGAATATAATAATGTTAATAAAAATAATAATATTAAAAACTTAAATAATAAAGCAAATTCATCACAACAAATAAACTATAGTAATTATGATAATAATACAATAAATCAATTAGTAAATTATTTGATGAAAGAAAATACTGAATTAAAACAAGAAATGAGAACAATAATACAAGAACAAAATAATTATATGTTAGAAGTAATAAAGTCAGGTTCATTACAAATAAATAATATTAACACTACAAATAATAATTCAAATAATAATACATTTAATTTACAATTTTTCTTAAATGAAACATGTAAAGATGCTATGAATATAACTGATTTTATTGATTCAATAAAACTACAATTAAATGATTTTGTAAATATTGGAGAATTAGGATATATAGAAGGAATATCTCAAATAATAACAACAAATTTAAAAGCATTAGACGTACATCAAAGACCAATACATTGTACTGATAATAAGAGAGATATTTTATATATAAAAGATAAAAATAAATGGGAAAAAGAAGATGAAAATAAGAATAAAATACGAAGTTTAATAAAGACAATAACAAATAAAAATATAAAGTTAATTCCACAATTTAGAGAGAAATATCCAGCTTATTCAAATCCAGATTCAAAATTATCAGAACAATATAATAAACTAATAAAAGAAGCAATGGGTGGTAATGGTGATAATAATGAAATTAAGGAAAATAAAATAATAAAAAATATATCAAAGGTTACTACAATTGATAAACTAGGAAATTAAATCTAAATTTATATATTAAATTGCTTTAATAAAAATTTTAAAATAAAAAATATATATTATATATTATATTATGGCACTTAATGTAAATATGGATTATTCTTCACCAAATCCTAATTATTCATCATATACATTTGATGCTATGAGTAGAATAGGATTAGATAGTTGTAATTTAGATCAAAATACAATTCAAAATATAGCTTCATGTAATTATATGGTTCAAAATTATTATTCCTCTGATTGTACTATGAAAAATCCAATTAATTTAGCAACATCACAACCAGGTATAATGTATAATGGTGGTTATGGTAGTGGTGCAGGTGGTTGTAATATAAATGACTCTTCAAAACTTTTAATAGGAACAATCCAAACACATCCAAAGTGTAATATTAATCTTTTTCATAGACCATTTGCTACTGTGCCATATTTAGGACGTGGTTCAGTAAATCCTGTAATGGAAGCTCAAATATTACAAGGCGAACAAAGTGTAAAGAAAAATAGTGTATTAAATTCTGGAGAGAAGATATCATATAAATATTATCAAACACCATTATTACCTGCTGTAAGTAATAAGATTAATGATCCAAGTTATAAAATTGAAAGTATGGCATCTGATGGCTGGGTGCGTGGTGGTATTCCTTCACGTGAATTATCAAGGGACACACAAACTACAACAAACTAAATCAGAATATCTTTTACAATAAAAAATATATATATTATAGTAAATTAATTAAAATAATAATTTAAAGTTATAAAATCTTAAATTATTATTATGAATAGTTTATTAAAACAAGAATATAATACAAGTTATAAATGTAATTATTATAATGAATATTTAAATTCTATAAATAATAACCAATTAACTAGAGAACAAAATGAAGAATATTTAGATTTATTATATAGAGAAGATTTATTAAATATATTCAATTTAAAAGAAGATGATGATTTTGAAAAAATAAATTTAATGTTAGATGAATTATATGTAATAATGAAAGAACACGAAGAATTTAAAAAATGTTTATTAAAGTGTTCTAATATATTATTAACTGATGATGAATTATTAGGATTTAGAATATTATATTCATATGATTTTATGCATATTACACATGATTGTGTGTGTCAATATTTAGAAACATCCACAATAAGTAATGAAAATATTTGTTTATTAAAATCAAAAATATATTAAACTTATTGTTTTATTTTTAAGTGAGTTTTTAATAATATTATTTAATTAACTATAATATTTGAGTTTATTATTATTTAGATTTATTATTATCTAAGTTATAAATATATGGCATCAACACGTAATAAGAATACACCAATTAATTATAATTTAGAACAACGAAGTTATAAACAATCTGAAAATTATGTTTGTTATGAAAATTCACAATATGGTTACGCATATAATACAAGATTACCAGGTGATGGATTATTACCAGCACAAATACCTGCCATGAAATTATCAAATAATGCAGTTGATACTGAGAGTTTTTTATATGGAATAAATTCAACTAATTTAGTAAATCCAGCTCCTTGTTTTATTCCACAAATTAAAGAATTAAATGAAGCATTTATTTATAAAAAACCATCTATTTATATCCCTGAACCATTAATATTAGAAGAAAATCAGCGACCATTTCCAATACCTAATTAGAATATATTATCTCATTTTTCTTTTTAGTCAGTATAATATTAATATAATTTTTTATAATAATATTATATTAATTAAAGACTAATGAGCGAAATAAATACAAAAAATATTATTAGTGAAAATATTACTGTTATAAATCTTAACGTGCAAAATATAAATGGTGTGCCTTATAATCAATCTGGAAATTCAAATAATAGTGGAGGTTATTATGTGCCTTGTCCTGATTGTAATTCTAGTGAACTAGATAATTATGAAAATTCGTGTGATGACTGTAATGAAGAAAATAATATATTTATACCAGATGAATGTGATTGTTTTATTCCTTATAATAATAATAACTGTCAAGTATGTCCTACAGGTCCTACAGGTTCTACAGGTAATACAGGTCCTACAGGTAATACAGGTCATACAGGTCCAACAGGTCGCACAGGTCCTACTGGTTCTACTGGTCCTACAGGTCCAACAGGTCGCACAGGTCCTACAGGTTCTACAGGTAATACAGGTCCTACAGGTAATACAGGTCATACAGGTCCAACAGGTCGCACAGGTCCTACTGGTTCTACTGGTTCTACTGGTTCTACTGGTCCTACAGGTCCTACTGGTTATATTGGTCCTACAGGTCCTCAAGGTTTTAGTAGCGGACAAATATTATATTTGAATAATTCTCAAACACCTAATCCAGTAATAAATACATATAAATTATTATCTAATTTACAATCAAACGCACCAAGTTCATCAACAACAAAATTTATAAATGGTAATACAAATAATATATTATTAGATCCAAGTGGATTTGCAAATTATATTTCAACTTTAAATTTAGGCACATTTATTCCTCCAGGATTTTGGGATATGAATATATTTGCATCAACAGATACAACTCCGGCTTCTCAGGGACATATGTCTATTTATTTTAAACTTTTTGGAAGAACATCTGGTGGAGTATTAAATCAAATTAGCACTAATTCTAGTACAATTATAATTAATTCAACTACGCCACAGCAATATACACCTGTATTATATGTACCATATACAGATATATCAGCATATTCATCGTTAGTAATTCAAATTTTTGGTAATAATGCTGACAGTGGTGGAGGTCTAGGTGCTATTCATCCAATAAATTTATATTTTGAAGGAACTTCAACTTATTCTCATATTCATACATCATTTGCAAATAATGGACCTTCACAATGGATTTTAGACAAATATACAATTGGTAAAACTGGATTTAGTGGATTCACCGGAATAGGATATACTGGTAATGTAGGAATATTTGGTGATTTATATGTAAGTGGAATAATAGATCCAACTGCAATAGTTATTGGCACAACTGGACCAAATAGAATGGTTTTAAATTCGGTAAATAATCAATTTAATATAACTGGTAATACAGGTGGAATATATTATGGCACTTCTAATATGTCTTTTGCTGATATTGTTGCCTTACCCAAAATCTTACCTGCTTTAAGAAGCGCACCTGAACCTAATACATTAAAAGTTAATTATAGAATTTTATGTGATTCTGAAATTAGCACAATCATAGGTGATTATAGAAATGATTATCTCATCATTATTGACAGTAATACCGGAGACTATTATTCATTTAATAAAGAAGTTTTACAAGTTAATAATCCTTCTAATCCATCATATATAAATATGTCTCCCTTTGATGGATTATCTATACAAAATGATGTAAAAGGAGGACAACCAGGTTCTATTTCTAATATTAATGCAACAGAAATTTCTATTAAGGATCAACCAATTTTTGGAACGCGTTCAAATACATTGGATGCAGGAAGTATGACAATTTCAGATGGAACAAGTATGACAACATATATTGACGCAGGAGATGCCACATTTACTTCAGCAAATGGGCAATATACAACAATGACACCGTCATATATTCAAATGTTCGATGGTAATACTAATTTGTGGGTTGAAATAAATAATGATTTACAAGAACCATTTATTCGTATGAGAAACATTGATGGAATAAATAATTATTATTATAGAAATAGCATTAATGCTGATACAAGTAATTGTTTTATTTTTGACAATAATCAGAGATTTTATAAACAACAAAATCCATTTTCTTTTAATTATTATACACTTGATAATGATGGGACAATAGAAAAATATATGTCATTTGTATATTGTTATAATTTATCTGGTATCAGTTTAAATAATCCTAACGAGTATTTAGATGATAATGGTTTCGCTGGTTGGTCTTGTATCGTATCAAATCATTCAGGCAATGAATTAAATATTAAAAGTTCCACTAATTGGTATGCTCAATTTAATGGAGAACAAAGTAGTCCAATAATTATTAATAAATGGGCAACATGTAGAATCACTTTAATTTTTAATACTTCTTTAAATGAATATTTTTGGAGTGTTTCTCAGTTTTAATTTATTTTGATAATATATAATGCCTAATTTTGTTAATGTTACTTTTACAAATAAAATTTATATTACGCATATTATTAAACCTTTTCTTAAACTTATTATTTAGACAAATAATTTTAATATTGAGGGCTATGTTTTTTAAATATACAACCTTGTGATGATAATCCTTTAACTTCATTACTAATAATAGTAGGATTTTGATTACTACAATCAGATAACCATATTTTAATAATACAAAAGTTTTTTTTAGGAGAAATAGTAATACCAGTAACATTTTTAACAAAATTATTAGAACTACTTAATGTATTTCCAACAGTAATATAACTTAATTCTTTCCATATTTTATTAACATTTTTATTAGAAACTTTATAAGAAAAACAACCACCATTACGATTTTTAGGGTCTTCCCAAGTAGGTTTAATATTATATTTCATTAAAAATAACATACAATTTTCAATTAATAATGGTGGTAATGTTTCAGTAATTGCAATAATATCTTCAATTGTAGAAAAAGTATAAATAGGAATATAACTATCTAAACTCCAATCAGTATTATGTGGTAAATGAGCCCATAAAGTCCATTTATCAGATAATAAGTGTTGATCTTCAAGAGTTATTTGTTGAATAGTTAATGTTTCACTATTAATATACTGGGAAGCCATTATATATTAATATTATAAATTATTATTTATATTATTTTAATTTTATAAATTTTTTAATAAATTTTTAATAAATTTTTAATAATTTTTTAATAATTTTTTTTACACCTTTTCTCATTTAAAACGCCCAATATTTATATTTTTTTTATGAATATCTGAGTACTTCTTTCACCTAAATAGTTTATTTTTTTATGATATCCAGATAAAAATCCATCTATACCTTTTTTTGTTAAATCAGGTCCACCCCAACCATAATCATCAAATATCATTATGCCATTTTTTTTTAATTTTCTAAAACTTAAAACAGCATCTTCTAATACATAATCTGGTTCGTGATTTCCATCAATATAAATTATATCAAAAAACTCATCTGGAAACTTTGGTATTTCTAAATAAGAATATCCACGATTAATTATTATTTTATCTTTAACTCCTGAATTTTCAACATTATTAATAAACGAGTTATAAATTTTTGGTTGTTGATTTTTATATTCATTATAATCATCATAATCTTCCCAAGGGTCTATACAATACAATTTACTATCATTATGTAATCCATAAGTTTTGGCAACAGATAAAACATTAGCGCCATAAAATACTCCAATTTCTAAATAATTGATTTGTTTATTAGAATAATTACTAATATCTACAAGTTCAAACCAATTATCTGCTATACGATATTGTTCTCCAACAAAATTATTTAAAATATATATATAAATATATTTAATTTAGTTCAAAATATTATTATATAAATATTGTGCGTTTTAAATGAGAAAAGGTGTAATTTCTCTAAATTAACTTACATATACATTACTACTTGTGCCTAAAGGTATATTATTTTGTAAAGTAGATTGATTAACATTTATATTATTTAAATTTGCTTTAAAATCATTTAAATGTGGGTTCGGTATAATAATATTAGGTGATTTATAAAATACTGGAAAAAAAGATGGATTATATTCAGGGTCATAAACTAATATATTTCCAGAACTATCTATTTTCACATCTTCATTACAAGTGGTAGGTTTGTTAGCGTTACATTTATTTAAATTACCACTAGAAGCATCAAGACCAAATGTATATAATAAAATAGTAGTAATAACAGTCATAAATATAAAGGGTATAAAAACAATAAACCATGAAACAATACTTAAATTTCGTTGACATAATATATTAAGTAAAAAAGTAACTAAACACATTATAATAAATTTCATAAATGCTGTATTATATAAACCCTTAATTAAATCAATAATGATTTGTGTGCACGAAAAAATTAAATATATCAAAGCAGGAGCACATATATTTAAAAATTTTAACATAATTATTTATTAAGTTATATATTAATATTATAATTTAAATTATTTATTATAAATTATAATAATAGAATAATAGTTATACCGTGTCTTAATAATAAATTGTTATTTATAAATAGAATTTAGGTTTACCTTGTTGAAGAAAACCAAGTTTTTTACCTTGTTCTCCATCATCATTTAATTCCCATAAAAATCCATTAATTTCATCGTTAGTGCAATAAGTGTTATCACCAATTTTTATTTCAAATAATTCATAATCTTCTTCATTTTCTTCAACATCTTCAACATCTTCAACATCTTCAATATTTTCAACATCTTCAACATCTTCAACATCTTCAACATCTTCAACATCTTCAACATCTTCAACATCTTCAACATCTTCAACATATTCTAATTCTTCACTTTGCAGTGAATTCTCAGTTTCTGTTTTTTCATCAATATTTTGAAGATTTTCAACATCTTCCGTTTCTTCATCTTCTGTTTCTTCAACATCTTCAGTATCTTCAACATCTTCGGTATCTTCAACATCATTAGTTTCTTCATATTCCGTTTCTTCAACATCTTCAGTATCTTCAACATCATTAGTTTCTTCATATTCCGTTTCTTCAACATCTTCAGTATCTTCAACATCATTAGTTTCTTCATCTTCATTATCTTCAACATCATTAGTTTCTTCATCTTCCGTTTCTTCAATATCTTGAGTTTCTTCAACATCTTGAGTTTCTTCAACATTATCATTTTCTTCAACATCATTAGTTTCTTCAACATCTTGAGTATCTTCAACATCGTGAGCATCTTCAATATTATCTTTAAAATCTAATTTTGTATTATTAATTTCTTCAATTTCAAGTTTAATATTAGGATTATTAATATTTCTTTGATTTATTAATTTTAATTCATTATTTTCTTGGATTAATTTTTCAATATTATTATTAATAATAATTAAATAATCTTTTAATTTATTGTATTCACTTTCTAAACCTTCTAAACGTAACATTAATTTATTAATTATTTCATCAATATTTGTATCTTTAGCATGATTAATATAAATTTTTTCATAATCATTATTAGTTTTTAAATCAGTTGGTGAAATATTAGCGTTAATACTAAAATAAGAATTATCTAATTTTTCTAATTTATCTAATGTAGCTAATTTATTTAATGTAGCTTTTGAAATAAAATTATTAGTAAGTTCATAATTAACAGAAGGTAATTGCATAATTAATTCGTGTGTTTTTTCAAACATTTTATATTTTTCAAAATGAATATGTAAGATATCTTTAATTCCTTCATTAATAATTTTCTCTACATTAGAGAGAATAAAATTAATATTAATAGAATTAATATCCATATTTAAAAATATTATTGTTAATATTAATAATAATATTTGTTTAAATTGATTTAAAAATTAAATAATGAATATTATTAATGTCAATTTTAAATAATAAAGAAACTATAGAAGAAAGTAAGAAAGAAATTAACAAAGAAAATACTCAAAAACTACAACAAGAAATTCAAGAGAAAATTCAGATAATTATACGTCAAACAGATTATAATTATGAAAAAGCACTAGAAAAATTAGAATATTTTAATAATGATGAATTAAGTGTAATAAGGGATTATTTAGGATTAGAAATAAAAGTAAAACCACAGATAAATTCAATAAATCAAGAAATTTATAAACAATTAAGATTATATATGGATAGTGCAATGAAGAATTTTAGAGAGAAAAATTCAAATTTATAAATATTTTGTATTTTAGTTATTTATTTTTTTATTTTTCTTTTTACACCAGTAATTTTACTTTTATTAGCATTATTATTATTAGTATTACTAGCACTAGGATTAATAACATTAGGTAGTCCATATGTAGATAAATTATATCTAGTAATTTTATCAGCATAATAAATAATAAAAAAAACTGCGATTAATAATAAAAATTGTATAATGTTCTCTCTAATTATTGTAAAAAAAGATTTATTTTCATTATATTCAGTAGTTTCATCTACTAATTTAGTTATCATAATATATATAATTAAATATATATTATGAAACAAAAAATTTAATAATATTATTATACAATTTATAAATTATAATATTTTATTGTATATTTTAGCATAAACCAAAATTTTCATTTAATATAGAATTTTTATTATGTTTTTTAGATAATTTTTTAGCAGTAGCATTTGTGTTAGAGGGTATAATTTTATTATTAATAATAAAGTCATCATTATCTTCATGTAATTCAGGTAATATACGTGTAAGAGGTTTATCAACAATTAAAAATAATCGTTCATTTTTAAGTAATGACCGATATTCTTGAATAGTTAAGTTACCGCAATATTTTTCTAAAGTATAATGAGGATTAGGTGCAGGTTTAATATTTTTATTATAATTATATATTTTACAATAAATAAAATTTAATAAATGATAACGTTCAAATTTAGTAGAATTATCAATATTTTCATTCATTAAATAAGCACAAGCACATTCAGGACTACAAAAGCAACCATATACATTATAACATTCATTAATTAAATTTTTAGGAATATAAATAGGAGGATTATCAAAATCATAAGTGCACCAAAAACAAGCAGATTTATTATCAAATAAAGTATTAATATGTAGATTATGTTGTAATTGTTTTAATTTTTTATGTATTTCTTTAAGTGAAGTATCTTTAAGTGAAGTATCTTTAAGTGAAGTATCTTTTAGATTATAAAAATCATTATTAAAAGTTTCATTTGATGTATCTTCTAATATTATTTTTTCTTCATTATTTAATTTAATATCTAAAGATTTATAATCACTATTTAATGTCTTAATATCTTTATTATAATCAACATTATTTTGTATATTTTTATATTGTAAATTATTATTATATTGTTGGTTATTTTTTGGTCCAATATAATTATATTTATTAATTACTTCATAATTATTATTATTAAAATTAAATCCTTCAATATTATAATTATTATTTAATAAATTGTTATTAGCATTAAGGTCTTTCATAAAACATTTTAAATGTAAAATAATATTTGGTTTAATAATATTATTATTAGCTAGTGGTATAATATTTTGTATAATTTTACCACCTTTAGGTTTTCTACCACGTTTTTTTAAAGGTGGTTTTTCATTAGCATTATTAATATTATTTTTAATCTGGTTGCTATTAGTATTATTATCATTATTTTCAAATATTAAAGTATTTGAATTTTGATAACTATAAAATTTATCAGTAGTATCATCAACAAATTTATCATCAAATTTATCATCAAATTTATCATCAAATTTATTAATAAAGTTATCTTCAAATTTAGAACTATAATTATTATTTTTTAAACTTTCAAGTTTCATATTTTTTATTTATAGAAATAATAAAGTAAGAATAATTTAAATAGGTTTAATATATTAATTATTTTTAGTAATAAAGTTAATATTTTTAATTTTACTAAATATACAAAAAATGCTAACTGCTAATTTACAATTAAATAATCAATTATCTAATAATCAATTATCTAATAATCAATTATCTAATAATCAATTATCTAATAATCAATTATCTAATAATCAATTATCTAATAATCAATTATCTAATAATCAATTATCTAATAATC
>Ga0214923_10007539_pt1 | contig 11841 bp, 9 predicted proteins | sample LL1510_MetaG_FD_177993 | JGI IMG/M metagenome (GOLD analysis project Ga0214923, IMG submission 177993) | Freshwater microbial communities from Lake Lanier, Atlanta, Georgia, United States - LL-1510 | ecosystem: Environmental > Aquatic > Freshwater > Lake | place: USA: Georgia | collected 2015-10-15 | reverse complement strand
ATTTAGATAGCGTAGTCTCGGAAGAATTAGTACACGAACTAGCGCAGAAATTATCAAAGCAAAAATATATCAAAGTAGACTATCGTATGATAGCAGGGGCGGATCATTTTTTTAGAGAGAAGATTGATAGGCTTAATGAGGAAATCGATGATTATTTAAAAACTACATTTAACCATCAAACTGATTCTCCTCACAATAATTTTGAAAAAACTAAGGCAAATAAACCCACTGCTAAAAAACTCTTTCTTGAATGATTATCCAAATTATTCCTTAACTGTTAGATTTTATTACCAAGTTTACTTAGATTTAGAATATTGTTAGATGACGTTAATTTCAAAGTATAAAATTTATAGAAGGTTAAACGTACTTACTTCAAAATAGAATAATCTGCTCCAAGGAAAATCAGATTGTAAAAGCAACAAGTGTTATTGAGCAACTTTTGTAAGTGCATTTTAAAACAAGAAGTTAGTTCCTGATAAAATTAACAGCTCATCTTCTTGGCAAGAGCCTTGCTTTTGAGTTTTTAAAGGTTAAAAACACCAGCAAATGTTAATGTTTTTAACCATATTCTATACATTAAAAGCAAAAGTATGAAATTCAATAAAAAAACAAATAGGTATTTCGTAATAACTGCTGTTACACTAATTTTAATTGCTACTTATCTTTATATTGAAAAACTATGTAACCCGAAAATTGAACTACTTCCAATATATGAGCAGGAGTTAAGAAACCTCCAACATGCAGAAGCCTCTACTACGAATCCATTAGTAAAAAAAGTGTTTGCAGAATTAAGAAATTTTGAGCAAAAGAACCTTAATTACTTTAGATATTTAAACGAGAGGTTAAAACTGGCTATTGGTAAGAAAAATTTAGCTGATCTTCAGATTGAAATTTTAAAGGGGTTGGAATCAGAAATAAATTTTTATAGAAAGTTAAATAAAGTGATTAATTATATTTCTAAAACTGGAAATTTTTATATACCTTATTCTCTTAGCTATAATAAAATGATAGAAATAATTACCGGTTCAAAAAAATTAATAGAAGATCATTTTTTTGATATAATTAGTGGTAATTACCCATTATCTATAAATACCTTTGAAAATAATAAAAGCTATTTAATAGTAGGAAAACAGGATTCAAATTGGTTGGCTACGAGCGAAGCAACTTTTCTAAAAACAGCATTACTCCTAACAATAACTTCATTGGATTATGAATTTAAATCGGAATTATTTAATTCTCCAGATAACCAATACTTTATACAAATTTTTAAATTACCAAAAGATTTATTTTTTCCCGTTGTTTCTGAATTTGGTAATAAAAAGTTAATTTTTAGCGACTTCGCTCTAGAAAATAATTTTGAGATTGCATTACCTAACAATGGATATGTTTTTGGAGGCAATAGAGATGTAGAAGGATTAGCGAAATCGAAGGGAGATTTTTATGACTGTACAACTTGGTTACAAGAATTATTAGCTATTGAGGTTGCTTTTAACACTTTAGATTTGCTTTACCTACATCGAGCTAAACTTAGATATGGTATAGTTAATCCAACCTGGTTAGGAAGTGAGAGACACGAAGCTTTAGATTGTATTTTGGAACCTATTGAAGCTAAATCGATTAAGGATCTTAAAGTAGGAATGATTTTTGTTACCCGGAAGTTTAAATTTATAGATTCATTGTTAAAAAGAAAAGATCAAAAACCTGGTAAGCAAGGGCATGGACATGCAGGTATTATAGTTGAAATTAACTATAAGGAAAATACATTTCTTTTGGCATCTTATAATAGGCATATCCCTCAAATAGAGGGACTGAACATAAGAAAATATCCTTTTAAGGAGGAATTTGACAAAAGAAATTTCTATTTTAATAGTAAACTAAAATGAAGTGTCCCTTAATATTTACATGACTTATGTTATACAACTATAAAATTACATGAATAACAAAAGTATTACTATTCTATAAATCGTTTTTTTACATTTATTTACAATATTAGGCTATAACATGTTATTATAAGGTTATAATAACTAATCAGTTCCAATTGTGAGCTATATTGAACAGTGCCCACACTCTATTAGATTAATAGAAAAACTTAAATCTTTAGATACTCAAAATTTTCTAGATTTTGAATTAATCAATAAAGCTATTTATTTTGCTAAAGAATACCATGCCGGTCAGGTTAGAAAAAGTGGAGAACCTTTTTACACCCATCCGCTAGAAGTAGCTTATATTGTTTCTGATTATAATTTAAAAACGGAAGTAATAGTTACCAGTATTTTACATGATATATTAGAAGATACAGAAGCCACAGAGAGTATGCTTGCGGAAGCCTTTGGTTCTAGAATTGCTGAAATGGTTGATAGATTAACTCGTGATAGGTCTGATGGAAGTAAACTTAGTGTAGAGCAAGTATTACGGAATGCTTGGTTTCAAAATGATAAGGAAGTGGTTTTAATAAAGATAGTTGACAGGATTCATAATATAAGCACAGTAAATTATTTATCTCCGGAAAAACAAAAGGAACAAGTAACCGAGACTATAAAAAACTTTTTAATTTTTGCAGAAGAATTATCTTTACATGAGGTTAGTGACTTCCTTTATAAACAATGTGTAGAGTTAAACATTGAGCTAGGAGTAATCTCTTTAAGCAATATAAAAAAGAAGAAAACCGTTTTTCATGAAGAATCTATTTTACCTTTTCCAATCCCTCGAAATACTTAACGGCAAAATAATACACAATCCCTACAGGGATTAAGATTAAAAATATCCCATAATACCCAAAATACTTAGTTGAATATACCAGGCCAAATGAAGTAATGGCATAAGTCATTAATTTAGCAAATGAGCTCAATAAGCTAGTATAAGTGAACCTTTTTATTATGGGGAAATGTTTATAGAATACAGGACTTGCTGGCACGTCATCAAATACAAAAAGAGAAGCTAAACACTGAAACACAAAAACTGTCAGTTCACTAGGATAAGTGTACATAGCTGCAGGAAAGAAGATAATACAGGTAAAAAATAGAAAAAGTTTAGCCTTAAGTATTGTAAGAGGGTATATTCTACTACTTATATAAGCTAAAAATAACAAACCGCACATATCTACTATTGATACCCAAAAATTATGTGAAATAATTGCACCAGCCGATAGGCCGAAGTCATGTTTAAGAACGTCTGAGCAATAAATGTATATGAAATAGAAACAAGGAGGACGGGCGCAGCATATTATGAAATAGGCTAAAGAGGTTAAAAAAGTTTTTTCATTATCAAAAGTATCTTTGAAATAATTTTTATCCCACTCTATTTTATTATCAGTAAATTTCATCTTCAGCATTTTCTTTTTGTTAGCAAATTCTGATGCTTCTCTTAAACTGGTTCTTGCCACCCCTCCAACTAAACCTATTAGTGCACCCAGAAAAAATGCTACTCTCCAGTACTGGTTTTCTGTACCAAAAATATTGACGTTAGTAAAAATGGAGCTTATACCAAGAGCAAAACTTGTGCCCACTGCCGAAAAAACGGTAATTATTGCTACTAAAGGATATTGTAGAGGTGGTTTTATGCTTTCTGTAATATAAATTTCTGCTCCCCTAGATTCGGCACTTGCGGCCATTCCTTGTACCATACGGCATATTGTAATAATCCAAGAGGCGGTAATTCCTATTTGTGCATATGTTGGTAAGACGGCAATTGTCGTACAGGTTATTGCCATTATTATAGTCGTAATAACTATAACAGATTTTCTGCCTATGAAATCACCAATAAAACCAAAGATTAAAGCTCCAAATGGTCTTAATATATAAGAGGAGCAAAAAGCAAAGGCAGAAAGTAAGGATGCGGTAAAAGGATCAGTTTTAGGGAAAAATAATTCATTAAGCAACACGGCCATGTGGATATAAAGCATTAAGTCAAAATACTCCAAAAAAGTGCCTATTGACAATAATCCTACGGCTTTTTTTTGTTCGCTACCAAGTTTTTCTTGCTTTGATCCTTGCATAAAATTAAAAAATTTTAGTTTTATTAATTAATTATTCAATTTGACACTTATATTAAAAAATATTCAACTAAAAATTAATCACCTGTACAAATAATTTTTATATTTTTTAAGTGCGTTAATTTCTAGTTACATTTTTAGTTATGTAAAGTATTAACTATAAAAAGATTTTCTTTAATGTGGGAAAGGACGCCATGGTTAAACCTCAGTATCCGTAATAGTTACGTCGCCTCTTGAAAATTTTTGGCGACTACTATCACGGACGCTAGATTTTTATTAAACTGGTTTTATATTACCTTAGGCTTATTTTTGTTTGAATGTTTTTTACTCAAATTTAATGCGAGTTGACTTGTTGTATTTTAAAATACCAAAATCCTAGTTCCTAATGTTGAATTCTAGAACTTAAATAGTTATGATAGGATTTCGCAATTGAATCAAAAAGCCCCTTATTTTTTCTTAGTGTAGGATATTTTTTCTTTAATACGGCCTGCTTTACCACTTAGACCTCTTAAGTAAAAGAGTTTAGCGCGTCTTACCACACCTCGCTTTACAACCTCGATTTTATTAACAACCGGAGAATATATCATAAATTTTCTTTCTACTCCCTCCCCGTGGCTTACTTTACGAACAACAAAAGAAGAAGCAATACCTCTGTTTCTTTTAGCTATTACCACTCCTTCGTAAACTTGAAGTCTTTCAGTTGTTCCGTCTATAACCCTAACACTTACTGAAACCGTGTCTCCTGCTCTAAAGTCTGGTATTGTTTTGTTTTGGAGCAAATTTGTAATTTGCTTGGCTTCGTATTGCTCAATTAAATTTTCCATTTTTTATTCCATAATTTATTGTTACCATGTGGTTCTAAAACCTTAGTCACTTAACTTTTATGACTAATATGAGAACATGGGGTATTCACTTTAGTAAATCCGGTCTTAATTTTTTTGTAACTTCAACTGATTGATTGTGTTTCCATTTTTCAATCTCCTGATGATTACCTGACAATAAAACTTCTGGTATCTTTCTACTTCGCCAGATTGATGGTTTAGTATAAAGAGGGTGTTCAAGTATTTTTTTGCCATTGTCTTTTCTTTCAAATGATTCCTCTCTAAGAGTATCCTGGTTTGTAAGCACCCCAGGTAATAATCTTATAACACTATCCAGAATTACATTAGCCGCAACCTCACCTCCGGACAAGATGTAGTCACCTATACTAATCTGCTCCGCATTATACTCTTCAATTATTCTTTCGTCAATCCCTTCAAATCTTCCACATAAAATAATTATTTCTTTTTTTTTGCTAATTTTATGTGCAAAATCTTGATTAAATAATTTTCCTCGTGGAGAAGGGTAGTAAATAGTAATTTCCGGATTTTTTGATAACGCTTGATCTAGGGCAGGGCCAATAACATCTGGTCTCATTATGAGACCGTTACCTCCGCCATAAGCCTCAGCGTCAACGTTTTTATGCTTTGTTAGACCAAAATCTCTAATATTAATGATATCGTATGACCAAATGTTACTTCTAAGAGCCTTACCGGCTAGTGAGTAGTTTAAAGATCCCGGAAACATTTCGGGGAATAAAGTAAGAATACTAGCATGAAAGATACTCATTTTATTATCTCATTACTGACGGTGATAATTATAGCATAAGGTAAGAATATTTAGAACTTGAATATTTTCTAGAAAATTCACAAAATCTTATTGCTTTAAAAGCCTTAGTAGGTTATACAGGTGTTATTAGACTTTATATTTATTTCCGGGGCATAGCGCAGTCTGGTAGCGCATCTGGTTTGGGACCAGAGGGTCGGGAGTTCGAATCTCTCTGCCCCGACCAATCTAACTAACCTTTTAAGCTTATATTTAGTTAATAATTGAACTTAGTAGGAGTCTTAGGAGAAGTAGTGTTATATAAATTTGTAGTTTACCTGTAATATAAATCTATTTTATAGCAATTTAGGTAATGCATTAAAGTTCAGTCTTTAAATATGGATTCCAGATAAAATTTCTAAAATCCTATAGTGAAGGGTTTTTTTCAGTAATGGACAGCACCCAATCTACGACCTCTGATTCATTTCTGATATTTCCATTGAATATTTTTGAAGGAATTAGAGCCTGGCCTGCATTTTTATTTGGGTATATTCTAATTTCAGTGGGGTAGAAAAAATCAAAATTATCACTAGGTGACCTTACACTCTTAGCATAAGAACTGTTATTTTGAATGACTGTTGGAACGCCTATATGTGTTACTCCAGGAATCTGTAGAATTTGATTAACAAATGACCAACAGGTACTACGACAGAAATGGTCGGTAAAAACGAATATTCTAGCTTTAAAGGGGGAGCTATCCTGATTCGAGTACAAATTAAGATCTTCGTTATAAATTGACCATTTTTTTTCAAAAAAGTCATCTCCATGTTCTAAAGCAGCGGCAAATTTCTTTATTTCAGCAGCATTTGCCGTTTTTTTGAAATCAAAAAAGTTTTGCTTACTGACTCTAATTTTTTTTACCCAAGTGCTATTATATTCATGATTTTTACCTAAATGTTTAATATAATCATCTCCCCATAAATTGCGAATAATAGGCCTTGCCCAAACGGATCCCCCCCCTCTATTATTCCTTAAATCAAACAATATCCAATCTTCTTTGGCAAGTTCTTTTAATTTCGAAAGCATACCTGTGTAAGAAATTGTTTCTTCCCTACTTAAATAAAAACTAGGGATAGTGATCCACACACCATTTGAAACCATTTCAATTTTAAAATGCTGATCAGGCTCTGGCTGTCTGATATTTTTACTAACGTTCAAAGCTTCTTCTGACAATTCTGTATATTTAAGTGGTATTTTTTGCTCAGCTTTATCATTAATAAAAGTTGCAGTTAGAGGAATTGGAACGTAGCGATTTCCGTTAATTATAAAACTAAAAATACTAGCTACTCTTTGGGAGAATTCAGAATCGTCATTGGCATAAAACGGCATAATATATTTTTCAAAATAATCCTCTATTTTTATGTCATTTATATGTGTAATTTTATTGCCAATATTAATTTTATTCAAAGAAGAAATTAAGGAATCCTTATATATAACTACATGATCATTTCCATACTTGGCTGTCAAGAATCCTGGGTATTTTTCGGGGGGAGACTGTATGTAACTTCTTATACTCATATAAGGGTTACCAAATCCATTGATATAAAATTTTAGCGCATAATAACAATCATCAGGATCTTTAACTCCATTTACCAGCTCCTGGGTATGTAAGTATCCTTTATCAAACCATTTTCTAAAGGCAGAATCCTCTTGGTCTTTAAATGGAGCGGAGTTTTCCTCTATATTTTTTCTAAGGTATGCAAGATCCTTTGAGCAGTGTTGTTGGTAATTTATTTCCTCTTCCTTGCTTATTTCCTTATTTTCAGATGCAATAGTAAAATTTACGTTATATAAACTTGCAAAAAAAATAAGTAGAAATCGGCAAATCTTCATATAACTTTTTTTGTTAATTTGTAACTTGATTTTGGCAAACTTCCAAACTCTTATAGCTGATTAAATTAATTAGTCTAACAGAATTCCTTAAGGTGAAAGCTAAGAAAGGTCTTAATGGGCAGATTCAACAAATTAATCTGCCCTTCCGATAATATAAAATTTAAGTGCTAGTTGGACAATTAGAATTAGCATCACTACCACTTAAGAAAGCTACAAGTTTAGGAGCACTAAATATTATACCGACCCCGGCAGCAGTAGCAGCTGCAATACCCCAGTTTAGCTTACCTAGGAAAAGACCAACACCAACAGCAAAAATTGCTATTGTTGCAATACCTCTTGCTATACCTCCTGAAAGGTTAGACACTAAACGGCATAAAGTGTCTCCAACGACGTCGTTATTACTTGCAAAAGCAGCATCACAGGATACAACAATGATGCTAATTGCAAATAAAACCATAAACAAACGCCATACCAGGTCTCGGTTAAGCTCAATTTGAAAAGCAGAAAGATTCATACACACCTCTTAAGTTAATGAACTAATTAATACGTATTTGAGTCTATATGCGAGATTTTTTGCTCGCAAGCTTAAAATAGCAGTTTTAAAAACTATCAAATAAATTAATTTATAAGTTAATAAATAAAGTGGGTTTTTAGCAACAAATATTTTAAAGCAGCTTATAAAAATCACTAAGCAAGAACAAAGATCCCGTAATAACGATAGTAGATTCTTTCTGGGTGCTTAGTTGCGCTAATTCTTTTACAGCTGAGTTTAGGGAATCGCTAGAACGTAAATTAATGTTATATTTTTGAGATTTTTGGACAATGGTATCCGGAACATAACTAGACGGTTCGGATAAAATTTTTACAGCTCTCCCCTCTATAACAAGGTCATGGAAGTGTTGGCAAAATTTTTCTACTTCCCTGTTTCTGGTCATACCGATTATTAAATACACCGGTTCATTAAACTGTTCTTTTATCCACGACGCTAAAACCTTAGCTCCTGCTTCATTATGTGCTCCATCGAGATATATCTGAACGTTTCGACTTGCTAAATGTGAGTATTTTTCAGCATCAATTTTTTCTATCCTGCCTGGCCATTTAGCCTCGGCGATACCAGTGGCAATATTTTTACCTGAAATCATCAATCTGTCATTTATCAACGTGATACCTGCAATTGCGCTACTAACGTTTAAATATTGATGTTTGCCAAGAAGAAATAATGGACGGGGAATAACTAATGAATATTTTTTAGAATGGTAAATTAAATCATCATCCTTTTCTTCTATTATATAATCGTATTCATATGCAAATGCTGAACTATTTAATTCATTACATTTATCAAATAAAATTTTATATATTTCATCAGTTTGCGGGCCGATAACACAGGGAGCGCCTTTTTTTATAATTCCGGCTTTTTCGGTTGCTATTTTTGTCAAAGAATTCCCAAGATGCTCCATGTGATCAAAGGAAATTGGCGTAATGATAGTTAAAATGGGATTTTCAATCACATTTGTACAATCAAGCCTGCCACCAAGGCCTGTTTCTAAGATCAGTAGATCCGCTGGCATAGAAGCAAAAGCTAAAAAAGCAGCGATCGTAGTTCCTTCAAAAAATCCTGGTTCAAGATTTAATTCTTCAGCTTTAATTCTAACCTGTTCTAATAATTCAAATAAATGATAGTCAGAAATATTTTTTCCAGCTAAATTAATTCGCTCATTAAACTCAAGTAAATGAGGGGAAGTATAGGAATGAACCTTATAACCGGCTGCTTCAAATATGCTTTTTAATATAGCAACGGTAGACCCTTTGCCGTTTGTACCTGCTACATGTATAGTAGGGGGTAATTTTTTATGAGGTGACCCTAAGGCATCCAGCAAAGTTTTTGCAAGTTTTAAATCTTCTCTTTTTTCTTTTTGCCAGATGGCTACAGGAGGCCAGCTAGGTAAATTAACCATTTGCCATTTTTGGATTATCTATTTGACAAGATAGTACAAAAACCGCTAAATATATCAAGTTAAAACGTATAAACATATTATGATAAATATTACTTTTCCAGACGGATTCACAAAACCTTTTAACAAAGGGGTAACAGGTGCTGAAATAGCTTCAAGTATCTCAAAATCTCTTGCTAAAGAGGCAATGGTAGTTGAGATTAATGGTTCTTTAGCAGATATGTCTTTTCCGATTGAAAATGATAGCTCTATTAGGATTTTAACGGCAAAGGATCCTGAAGTACTTGAAATTATTAGACATGATGCGGCTCACATAATTGCTGAAGCTGCTAAGGATTTATTCCCCGATTTACAAGTTACTATTGGTCCTGCCATTAAAGATGGTTTCTATTATGATTTTGCTAAATCTACGCCTTTTACTACTGATGATTTAGCAAAAATTGAAGCTAGGATGCAGGAAATAGTAAAGGAGGATAATAAATTTATTCGCCAGGAAATAGATAGAAACGAAGCAATCGAAATGTTCAAAAAGATGGGAGAGCATTATAAAGCAGAGATTATCTCATCGATTCCGGAAGGAGAAAAGATTACTCTTTACCGTCAGGGTAATTTTGTTGACCTTTGTAGAGGCCCTCACTGTCCTTCTACCGGTAAAATCAAACATTTTAAGCTAATGAAAGTAGCAGGAGCTTACTGGCGAGGCGATAGTAAAAACGAAATGCTGCAACGTATTTATGGTACTGCCTGGGCAACTAAAGAACAGCTTGATAACTATCTTCATATGCTTGAGGAAGCAGAAAGAAGGGATCATCGAAAAATCGGTAAGGAACTAGGCTTGTTCCACTTACAGGAAGAGGCTCAAGGAATGGTTTTCTGGCATCCTAAAGGGTATAATATTTATCGTACGATTGAAGCGTATATTAGAAGGAAGCTGGAAAAACACCATTATGCTGAGGTAAAAACTCCTATGGTACTTGATAAAAAACTATGGGAAGCTTCAGGGCACTGGGAAAAATTCAGAGAGAGTATGTTTATCGTTGAAGGGGATGATAAAATTCATGCTCTTAAACCAATGAGTTGTCCTGGCCATATACAAATTTTTAAACAAGGCATCAAGAGCTATCGCGACTTGCCATTACGTATGGCCGAATTCGGTTGTTGTCATAGAAATGAGTCTACCGGGGGATTACATGGTTTGCTTAGGGTGCGTAATTTTGTCCAAGATGATGCTCATATATTCTGTACGGAAGAACAGATTAATAGTGAAACCGTACTTTTCTGCAACTTATTAAGGGAAATTTATAACGATTTTGGGTTTAAGGAAATTAAGGTCAAGTTTTCTGATCGTCCTGAAGTAAGGGCTGGTAGTGATGACATATGGGATAAAGCAGAATCATCTTTAAAGATAGCTATAAAAGAAGCTGGATTTGAATATGAAATGAATCCTGGAGAAGGTGCATTTTATGGTCCTAAACTAGAGTTCGTTTTGACGGATGCTGTTGGGAGGGAATGGCAATGTGGTACTCTTCAGGTAGATTTTGTGCTGCCAGAAAGGCTTGATGCTGAATATATTGCCTCTAGCGGGGAAAAGAAAAGGCCAGTCATGCTGCATAGAGCAATTATTGGGACATTTGAAAGGTTTATGGGAATTTTAATTGAACAGTATGCTGGCCGTTTTCCTTTATGGCTTGCCCCAGTCCAGATAGCAATTATTGGAATTACTAATGAGCTTGATAACCACATTATTGGGTTAAATAAAAGATTTATTGATGCTGGAATTAGATCTGAGCTTGACATTTCAAGGGAAAAAGTTAATTATAAGATACGAAATTTTTCTAACCAGAAAGTTCCGTTAATTGCTGTAGTTGGAAAGAAAGAGCAACTAGATGGGACTATGACTATTAGAAAACTCGGTTCATCTGAAGAACAAAAAACTTTTTTGGTAGATGAAGTAATTGGGATGATTGCTACCGAGAATAAAAAATATTTAGGTTAACATTTTTGCTTATTAATTTAAGCATTAATTGTAAGTAATTTTAAAATGGAGAATTTTTATAACGACCTTTAAAAAAAGCAAATTTCCAAACATTAATAAGGAGATTACAGCCCAAGAAGTAAGGCTGGTTGGTAAAGATGGAGAAATGATAGGCGTTGTTTCGCTTGATGAGGCTCTTAGGCAAGCAAAAGAGGCTAGTCTTGATTTAGTTGAAATTTCCCCTACCTCAGAACCTCCGGTTTGCAAAATTCTTGATTTTAGTCGCTATAAATATAATGCAAAGAAAAAATTACAAGAGGCTAAGAAAAAACAGAAAAAAACTGCTCTGAAGGAAATGAAATTCAAGGTTAATATCGGACAGGGGGATCTAGATATTAAACTCAGGAAAATTCGGGAATTTCTTGAAGAAGGAGATAAAGTAAAAA
>Ga0214923_10007538_pt1 | contig 11842 bp, 8 predicted proteins | sample LL1510_MetaG_FD_177993 | JGI IMG/M metagenome (GOLD analysis project Ga0214923, IMG submission 177993) | Freshwater microbial communities from Lake Lanier, Atlanta, Georgia, United States - LL-1510 | ecosystem: Environmental > Aquatic > Freshwater > Lake | place: USA: Georgia | collected 2015-10-15 | reverse complement strand
TCGCGGAAGCCGGAGGAGGCCCGCAGGGATCCTCCGGCGCGAAAGCGAGCGCCATCCACGGCCCCGGCGGGCTGCCCGAAGGCTCGCCCTCCAGGCGAGCCTCGCGGAAGCCGGAGGAGGCCCGCAGGGATCCTCCGGCGCGAAAGCGAGCGCCATCCACGGGCATGATCCACGTAGTCATCCGCAGGAAACGCCGAGGGTTTCCGGGGTCGACGGCCGCCGCGTCGGGCGGCGGCAGACTCGCTTCACGGTCTGCTACAATCCTGGTAAAAAGGGTCTCGGGGCGCACGACCAGCCTCTCGCGCGGATCGCGCCGCCGTTTTCACCACCACCCCCGTTGGAGTTTCTCCTCGATGCGCACGCACGCCGCTCCGACCCTGGTTGCGTTGGCACTGGCTCTCTCGCTCGCGGCCGGGAGTGGTCCAGCGGCCGCGGAGCCGACTCCCTCCCGCCTCGACCTCCAGCCGCACGACCATGTCGTGATCGTGGGCAACACGCTCGCGGAGCGGATGCAGTATTTCGGGAACTTCGAGACGCTCCTTCATGCCCGGTTCCCCCGGCACGAGCTCTACGTCCGCGACCTCGGCTGGTCGGCCGACGAGCTCACGATCCGCCTCCGCTCGCAGGGGTTCCACGATCACGGCAGCAACCTCGCCGACCACGCCCCCGACGTGCTGGTGGCGATGTTCGGGTTCAACGAGTCGTTCGCCGGACCGGCGGGGATCCCGAAGTTCGCGAAGGATCTGGCGGCGTTCATCAAGAATCCTGTTTCGATCGACCGCTACACGTCACCGGGCGGCGATTGGGACAGGAGCGCGGCGGCGAACGAGGCTGCGGCGGCAGCGAAGCCGATCCGCACGATCGTGCTCGTCTCGCCGCTCGCGCATGAAAACCTGAAGCACCCCGGCCTGCCCGACGGCGCAGAGAACAACCGCAACCTCGCGCTCTACACCGAAGCGATGCGAAAGGTGGCCGCCGCCGAGGGGGCGGTGTTCGTCGATCTCTTCGCGGCTTCGCTCGCGGCGATGGAGAAGGCCCGGAAGCCCTGGACGATCAACGGCATCCACGTCAACGAGCATGGCGACGCCGAAGTGGCCCGGCTGCTCGACACGGCGCTCTTCGGCGGCCCCGCGACCGCACCGACCGCCGATCTCGCGAAGCTCCACGCCGCGGTGAACGAAAAGAACCTGCAGTTCTTCTACGATCACCGCGGCGTCAACGGCTGCTACATCTACGGCGGCCGCAAGAATCCTTACGGCACGGTGAACTTCCCTGCCGAGTTCAAGAAGCTCCGGGCGATGACGGCCGTCCGCGACCGGCGGATCTGGGACGTCGCCCAGGGCAAGCCCGTGGCCGACGCGATCGACGACTCCGGCACGGGCGAGGTCCCGCCAGTCGCGACGAACGTCAAGCCGGAGGCGCTCGCCCCGGCGACCACGCCCGCAGAGTCGCTCGCGCTCATGGAGATCCAGGACGGCTACGAGGTGAACCTGTTCGCCTCGGAGATCGAGTTTCCCAATCTGGCCAACCCCGTGCAGATGGCGTTCGATGCCAAGGGCCGGCTCTGGATCGCCACGATGCCCTCGTATCCCCAGTATTTCCCGGGCACTCCCGTGGACGACAAGATCCTGATCTACGAAGACACCGACGGCGACGGCAAGGCCGACAAGGAGACGGTGTTCGCCGGCGGCCTGCACCTGCCGACCGGCCTCGAGATCGCCGACGGCGGCTGCTACGTGGCCCAGGAGCCGAACCTCGTGTTCCTCGAGGACACCAACGGCGACGACAAGGCCGACGTCCGCGAGATCGTGCTCGACGGCTTCGACTCGGCCGACTCGCACCATGCGATCGGCGCCTTTGCGAGCGATCCCGCCGGCGGCCTCTTGATGATGGAGGGCACGTTCCACCAGACGGCGGTCGAGACGATCCGCGGGCCGAAGCGGTGCTCCAACGCGGGCATCTTCCGCTACGACCGCAGGCGGGAGCAGTTCGACGTGTTCGTGTCGTATGGTTTCGCGAATCCCTGGGGGCAGACGTTCGACCGGTGGGGCCAATATTTCGTGGCCGACGCCTCGGGGGGCGCGAACTATTTCGGCACCGCCTTCTCTGGCGACATCGACTATCCGCAGAAGCGGTCGTCGCTCAAGCAGTTTCTGACGAAGCAGTGGCGGCCGACATCGGGCTGCGAGTTTGTCTCCAGCCGGCAGTTTCCCGATGACGCGCAGGGCAACTATCTGTTGAACAACTGCATCGGCTTCCAGGGCGTGCTGCAATACAAAATGCGGGAGGATGGCTCGGGCTTCGGGGCCGATCCGGTCGATCCCTTGCTCAAGTCGAACGACCGCAACTTCCGGCCCGTCGATCTGGAGTTTGGCGCCGATGGCTGCCTCTATCTCGTCGACTGGTACAACCCGCTCGTCGGCCACATGCAGCATTCGCTCCGCGACCCGAATCGCGATCATGCCCACGGCCGCATCTGGCGGGTGAAGGCGAAGGACCGGCCGCTCGTCGCGCCGACGAAGATCGCCGGCGAGCCGGTCGCGAAACTGCTCGATGCGCTGAAGGTCTACGAAGACCGCACGCGGTATCGGGCCCGGGCCGAACTGCGGGCCCGGCCGGCCGCCGAGGTGATTCCGGCCGTCGAGCGATGGATCGCGGGGCTCGATGAGAAGGACCCTGAACTGCCGCACCATCTCGTCGAGGCCCTCTGGGTCTTCCAGGCGCAGGACGTGGTCAACGAGCCGCTGCTCGATCGCGTGCTTGGCTGCCAAGAGCCGAAGGCCCGTGCGGCCGCCGTGCGGGTGCTTTCGTTTTGGCGGGAACGGGCGGGCAATGCCTACAGCCGGCTGCGCAAGGCCGTGGCGGACGAGCATCCGCTCGTCCGGCTGGAGGCGGTGCGGGCGCTGAGCTTCTTCCGCGATCAGGAGGCGCTCAACATCGCGATCGAGTCGCTCGTGATGCCGCAGGACGACTACCTGTCGTATGTCTTCAACGAGACGATCAAAACGCTCTCGCGTCGGGTGCCGGCCGCCGTGGCGGGCGGCGCATCGGGTTCGGCCCGGCCGCTCGTGACGCTGCTCGAAAGCGGCCGGCTGCCGGAGAACCGCGTGGGGACGGCCGTCTCGATGCTCCTCGAGCGCGGCGGCCCGGACGAACTCGGCTGGCTGTTCGCCGAGTTTCTCGAGTCGAAGAAGATCCCGGCTGGCCAGCGACCGGCGATGGCCGCGGGGCTCGTGCAGGCGGCGGTGGAGCGGGGCATCAAGCCAGCGGGCGATCTGGCCACGCTGCGGCCGCTGCTCGAAGGCCCCGACCGAGGCCTGCAGGTTCCGGCGATCAAGCTGGCGGCGGCATGGCGCGAGGCGTCGCTCGTGCCCGCGCTCCAGGCGCTTGCGGCTGGCGAGAAGGCCGGAGGCGAGCCGCAGCGGCAGGCGATCCTCGCGCTCGCCACGCTCGGCACGCCCGAGGAGAAGGCCACGATCGAATCGCTCTGTGAATCGAGCCGGCCGGAGCCGGTGCGGCTGTTCGCGATCGCGGCGCTCGCCAGGCTCGACTCGGCCGGCGCTGCGAGCCGAACGGCCGACGTGCTCGCCGGCGTCGCGGCCGACAAGCTGCCCAGGGAATTGCTCGACTCGCTCCTCGACCGGCGCGACGGCCCGGCGAAGCTCGCCGCGGCCCTCGCGAGCCGCCCGCCGTCGGCCGACGTCGCGAAGATGTTCCTGCGGCACATGTATGCCACCGGCCGCACCGAGCAGGCCGTCGCCGACGCGCTCACGAAGGCCGCGGGGATCGCGGCGGCCGGGGCTCCGCCCACGCAGGAGGAGATCGTGCGGCTCGCCGGGGAGGTGATGGCGAAGGGGGATCCGGCCCGGGGCGAAGCGATCTTTCGCCGCGCCGAGATCGCCTGCATGAAGTGCCATGCCGTCGCCAAGGCTGGTGGCAACATCGGGCCCGAGTTGTCGGCCGTGGGCTCGATCTCGCCGCCAGAATATGTCGTGGCCTCGATCCTCAATCCCGACGCCTCGATCAAGGAGGCGTATGTCACCCGCAACGTGATCACCGAATCCGGCGAGGTGCACACCGGCATCCTCGTCGATCGCGACGACCTGCGGGTGCGACTCCGCGACGCGACGGGCAAGACGATCACGATCCCCACAGCCGACATCGAGGAGGAGGCGGAGGGCAAGTCACTCATGCCCAAGGGGCTGACCACGTTCCTCACGGGGCAGGAGTTTCTCGATCTGGCGCGGTTCGTATCGGAGCTCGGCAAGCCGGGCCCCTACGCGATCCGCTCGACGCCCACGATCCAGCGGTGGAAGCTGCTCGAGAATCCGCCGGCCGATCTCGCGAAGGCGGCTGCCGACGTGATTCCCACCGACGAAGAGTTCGAAAAACTGATCGTCAGAGGCCCGGGCCTCCGCTGGCGGAGTGCCTACGGCAAGACGGCCGGCGGCCTGCCGCTCGACGAACTGGTCGCCCGGGACGGCTCCGGCCAGCAGACGCTCTGGCTTCAGGGGGAGATTCTCGCCGACGGCGGCCCGGGCCAGGTCGACCTGCGGATCGCCGCGCCGCAGGGGACGGCCGCGTGGATCGCGGGCAAGCGGATCGACCTCGACAAAACCGGGGCCGTCGCGCTCGCCCAGGGCTGGAACAAGCTCACGCTCCGCGTTCCTGCCACGGCTGGGGCGGGCGAGGAGTTGAAGGTGGAAGCCCGCAAAACGAAAGACTCACCGCGCCGCATCGACGTCGCCGGCGGCCCGTGAGGCTCCGTCATCCAGGCGAAGAGGCCTGGAATGAGCTGGTTTCAATCCGTCGGCACGCCGAGGTCGATGTCGCAGCGGTTCTCACCGGCGACGAGTTCGAAGGGAAACGTCCTGGTCGTGAGCTCTGCGGGAATCGAGCCACTGCCTCCGCCCTCACCTCCGCCCTCACCTCCGATCGAGCTGACGGTCGCCGTGTTGGGGCCGACGATGCCGCCGGGCTTTCCGAGGGGACGCGCGAGCGAATAGCGGCCCTGGGCGTCGGTCAGGCCGCTGGCCACGGGCCAGCCCTTTGCCAGTCCATCACGGTGCTGGAACTGCACGATCAGCCCGGGCGCAGGCCGGCCCTCGTAGGTGACCGTGCCGCCCACGGGGGCCGAGCGGAATCCCTCCCCGCAGCCGGCCGCAGTCACCAGCACGAGCGTCGTGAGCGTCGGCAGGCGGCCGCCGCCGCCGCGGAGAAGACGAGAGAGAAGCATCCGTGGGTGCTCCGGAACGACCCCATCACGGCTGACACCGTCAGGGCAGGGAAAATAAACTGCCGTCCTGCCGATTGCAGAGATAGCTTAATTGAGTAGCGGTGACCGAGTCCTTCACGGTCGCCACCGATCCACCCAGAGAGAGATACTGCACGCTGCCGGCGTGCGGGCTCGAAAAGCCCTTGCCATGGTTCTCAGGCGAACCGGCGGTGATGAAATCGAAGTTGGCCGGGAAACCCGGCCGGCCGAGCGTCCTCGCCGTGCTCTCGTTGTCGTAGTTGTCGCTCTTGCCGACGCCGGCCCACACGGCCGCGTAGTTGAAGGCCGATCGCTCGCCGACCGCGATCGTCTTGCTCGTGCCATCGGCCACCTGCTCGAGCCGGATGCCCAGCGGGCCCCGGCCCGGGGCCGGCGATTTCGCGTCTCGCATGCCGAAGAAGACGCCGCCGCAGTCGACGTCGATGTGCGGGGCGTTGTAGCCGCCCGTGATCAGTTGGCTCCCGGCATTGCCGACGTAGTTTGAGGTGGCGATCGGGAAGTGGTTCGAGTAGCTGAACGACGCGAGGGTGTTGAGGGTGGGGGCGGTGTCGGAGGCGCAGCGATAGGCGGGAATCACCGTCTGCAGGAGCGCCCGATCGGCGGCCGAGGACGACCCCGAATAGACCGCCGAAAGCCTGCGGGTCTCAGGCTGGAGGCCGTCGTAGAGATTGGCCTGCTCGAGGTAGGGCAGGATAAAGGTCGCCCAGCCCCAGGAGGGGTCGCCTGGCCGATCGGTGAAATAAGAAAAACCCGCCGGGATCGCCCGCTTTGTCGACGCGAAGTTGAGGATCGCGGTTCCGATCTGCTTGAGGTTGTTGCCGCAGGAAGATCGCCGGGCCGATTCACGGGCCGCCTGAATGCCCGGCAGCAACAGACCGACGAGCGCGCCGATGATCGCGATCACCACGAGTAGTTCCACGAGCGTGAAACCCCGCCGCAAAAAACGCAATCGCATCACGTTCCCCCTTTCTCATGACATATGGTGCAATCGCCCCGGTATAACCCCCAGCCAATTAGAATATCCTCCACAGGAGCCACCAGTCAATCACATTCTAGTTCCTGAGCCGAGTGCCCGTTTCCCGGGCCCGAGGTGGCCGGCGGCGTGACCGCTGTCCGCTGCCGCTACGGTTCGATCCTCATCGACCGCAGCCGCAGCGCGTTGGCCACCACCGAAACCGAGCTCAGGCTCATGGCGGCGGCTGCGACCATCGGGTTGAGCAGCAGGTGGCTCGAGAGCGGGTACAGCACGCCGGCCGCAATCGGCACTCCGAGCGCGTTGTAGACCAGCGCGAAGAACAGGTTTTGCCGGATGTTCCGCATCGTGTGACGACCCAAGTCGATCGCCCTCACGATTCCCCGGAGGTCGCCCTTGACGAGCGTGACCCCGGCCGACTCGATGGCGGCATCGGATCCGGTGCCCATCGCGATGCCGACGTCGGCCGCGGCCAGCGCGGGCGCGTCGTTGATGCCGTCGCCGGCCATCGCCACCGTGCGTCCCCGCGCCTGCAAGGCCAGGACCAGCGCGTGCTTCTCCTCCGGCTTCACGCCGGCGCGAAACTCGTCGATCCCCAGGCCGGCGGCGACCGTGCGGGCCGTTTCTTCGCCGTCGCCGGTGAGCATGACGAGCCGCAGCCCGCGGTCACGGAGACCGCGCACCGCCTCGGGCGTCGATGCCTTGATCGGATCGGACACCGCGACCATCCCCGCGAGCCGCCCGGCGACGGCCACGTACATCACCGTGCGGCCCTGCCGCTGGAGCACGGCGGCACGGTCGTCGAGTTCCGCGAGGCCGGCGACGCCCTCCTCCGCGAGCCAGCCCCGCCTGCCGACGAGCACGTCGGTGCCCGCCACGCGCCCCCGGGCACCGCCGCCCGTCACGGAATCGAAGTCGGCCACCGGAGGCGGCGCGATGCCTCGCGCCGCCGCGGCGGCCACGATGGCGCGGGCCAGCGGATGTTCGCTCTGCTGCTCGACGCCGGAGGCATGCCGCAGCAGATCCGTCTCCGTCAGCGATCCGACCGGGATGCACTCCGTCAGCGATGGGCGGCCGGTCGTCAAGGTGCCCGTCTTGTCGACGACGATGGTGTCGACCTTCTCGAGCCGCTCGAGCACCTCGGCGTCCTTGACGAGCACGCCCTCCCGCGCCCCGCGGCCGATGCCGACCATGATCGACATCGGCGTGGCGAGCCCCAGCGCACAGGGGCAGGCGATGATCAGCACGGCAACGGCGTTGACGAGGGCCAGGGCCGGCTGCTGCGGCACCGCGATGGCCCAGATCAGAAACGTGAGGACCGCGATCCCCAGCACGGCGGGCACGAAATAGCCCGCCACGGCGTCGGCGACCTGCTGGATCGGCGCCCGGCTCCGCTGGGCATCGGCCACCATGCCGATGATCCGTGAGAGCACGGTGTCTCTCCCGATCTTGTCGGCCACCATCAGGAACGACCCGGTCTGGTTGAGCGTGCCGCCGATGACCGCGTCGCCGGCTCCCTTGTCCACCGGCATCGGCTCGCCGGTGAGCATCGATTCCTCGACCGAGCTCGTGCCTTCCGTCAGCCGGCCGTCCACGGGGATCTTCTCCCCGGGCCGCACCCGCAGCACGTCGCCCTGCCGCACGTCGTCGAGCGGCACCTCGCACTCCTCCCCCTGCCGCACCACCCGGGCGACGGGCGGGGCGAGCGAGAGGAGCTCGCGGATGGCGGCCCCCGTGCGGTGCCTGGCCCGTAGCTCGAGCAGTTGCCCGAGCAGCACGAGCGTGATGATCACGGCCGCCGCCTCGAAGTACAGCGGCGCGGCGCCGTCGTGGCGAAACTGATGCGGGATGAACGCCGGAAACAAGACCGCGACGACGCTCGCGAGATAGGCCGCCCCGGTGCCGACGGCGATCAGCGTGAACATGTTCAGGTGGCCGGTGACGAGCGACCGGAATCCGCGATCGAAGAACGGCCAGCCGGCCCAGAGCACGACCGGCGTGGCGAGGATCAACTGCAGCCAGGCGTGCACCGTCGGCCCCAGCCAGCGATCAACCGGCACGCCCAGCATCGGCAGCATCGACATCAGAAACACCGGCAGCGTGATCGCGGCGGCGATCCAAAACCTCCGGGCCATGCGGCGCATCTCGCGGTCGCCGTCCCCGGTGTCGACTTGCAGCGTCTTCGGCTCCAGGTCCATCCCGCACTTCGGGCAGGCCCCCGGTCCGACCTGCTCGATCTCCGGATGCATCGGGCAGGTGTAGACCCGATCGGCGCGGCCGGCCGCCGGACCGGCGGTCGGCCGGTGGGATCCGCAGCAGGCCGACGGTGGCGACGACACGGAAAGCACCCATTCTGTCCGGGCAGACGCAACGGTCGGCGGACGACACCGCTCGCCGACACGGCTTCAACGAGCCGCGCGATGGCCGCCTGGGGGCCCTGCCCCGATCCGCCGCGGTCGCTACGACGCCACCATACCACACGCAGGCAGCGGCCTTTCGGCGACCGCCCCGCAAACCGTCACCTGCCACCCGTGTGTTTTCGCGCCCGGGGACCGATCTTGCGACGCGCCGCGGGGCGGGCTTCCGCCGGGCGTCGGTCGGGGCGATTGCGGGCCGCGTGCCGGGGAGGCCGTGGCCGCTGCTCGCGGGCGGTCGCCGTCGATTCATCGCGGCCGACGCCGCCCGCGGGAGCCGGCGCGAAGTGATGGAGGATCGCCGCCGCCACTTCGTGCGCATTTCGTCCCTCGGCGAGGAGGCGATCCACGAGCCGTGCCTCGGCGGGAAACGGCCCGGCGGCGAGCGTGTCTTGAACCGCCGCCACGAGCGCGTCGGCCCGCCGGGCCGCCACCGCTTCGAGGCTCGGGAGCCGCTCGCGCCGGATGGGCGTCTTCGTAAACCGCTCGATGGCGCGGAGCTTGTGGATGCCTCCGCCCGACACGAGCGTGAGCGCGGTGCCGGCCCGGCCGGCCCGGCCCGTGCGGCCGATGCGATGCACGTAGTCCTCGGCGTCGGACGGCAGGTCGTAATTCACCACCAGTTCGAGGTCGTTGACGTCGATGCCGCGGCCGGCGATGTCGGTGGCCACCAGGAATCGAAACGCCGCCTTTTTGAAGCTGTCCATCACGCGGGTGCGCTGGGCCTGAGCCATCCCGCCGTGCAGCCGCTCCGCGGAGCATCCCCGGGCCGCGAGCGCGTCGGCAAGTTCCTCGACCATGCGCTGCGTGTTGCAGAAGATCAGGCCGCTGCGCACGTCGTGGAAGTCGATCAGCCGCGAGAGGGCGGCGAATTTCTCGTGGTGCCGCACCTCGTAGCACACCTGCTCCACCGGGGCCGGCCGGCCACCGTCGTCTTCGCGATGGTCACGCTCCGCGGCTCGCGGGAATGCCGGCGCACGAGCGCCTCGACCGCCGGCGACATCGTCGCCGAGAAAAACACCGTCTGCCGGGCGGCCGGAGCGGCGGCGAGGAGTTTCTCCACGTCGTCGCGAAAGCCCATGTCGAGCATTCGGTCGGCCTCGTCGAGGATCAGGATCCTGACCTGAGCCAGGTCGAGCGTGCCGCGGGCCAGATGGTCCGTGAGCCGTCCCGGCGTGCCGACCACGACGTGCGCGCCGTGGTTCAACTCGGCAAACTGCCGCTCGTAGGCCGCGCCCCCATACACCGCCACGGCCCGCAGCGGCTTCTTGAGGACGGCGAGTTTGCGGACCTCGTCGGTGATCTGCGTGGCCAGTTCCCGCGTCGGGGCGAGCACGAGCACCTGCGTGGAGGGCTCTGCAGCATCGACCCGCTCGATCGCCGGGATGCAAAACGCGGCGGTCTTCCCCGAGCCGGTCTCGGACTGGCCGACGACGTCGTGCCCCTCGAGGATCAGCGGGATCGCCGCCGCCTGGATCGGCGACATCCCCGGGAACCCGAGCCGTTCGACGGCCCCGAGCACCGCCGGCGACAGCCCGAGCGACGCGAAGCTCCCGGCCAAGACCGGAGATCGGGGGGCATCCGTTCGGTGGCCGCGGCTCGTGGGCATCGGATCGACGCGGCCTCGTGGCTCAGTAGCGTCGTCCACCGCCACCGCCGAAGCCGCCGCGGCCGCCACCGCCGCCGCCGCCGCCCGCTTCGCGGGGCTTGGCCTCGTTGACGGTCAGGGACCGGCCGCCCATGTCCTTTCCGTGCATGCCGCCGATCGCCCGCTGGGCGGCGTCGTCGGTCTGCATCTCGACGAAGCCGAAGCCCTTGCTGCGGCCGGTGTCACGATCCTGGATCACCTGGGCGCTCACCACGGTGCCGAACTCGAGAAACATCTGCTCCAGCGCCTCGCTCGTCACGCTGTATGCGAGGTTGCCGACGTAAAGCTTCTTGCCCATACAACACGCTCTCTCCTGTGGATGACCCGGATCTCTTTCGGGGTCACGTCGAAAGGGCCAGAAAATGGCAGCCCGCCAGAGGGTGAAGGCGAGCAAAAAGAAGCGGCCGAGGCGGATGCCTGCCACGCATCAAGGAGCGTCGTCAACGACCAACACTCCCACTCTACGCGAAATATGCTGAAAAGCAAATGGCAACGGCCGCCCGTCATTTGGCGAGCACGATGATGGCCGAGCCGATGAAGATGAAGATCCCGCCGAGCACGACGGGGAGCTGCAGCTGGCCCTTGAAGAACAGCACCGAGAACAGGGCCACGAACAGCGGGTAGGAAATCTCGAGCACGGCCGACTTGTCGGCCCCGAGGAGCTGGATCGACCCGAGGATCGAGAGGGCGGCCGCGGTGGCCGTGAGCAGCGTCAGGCCCACCAGCGGCAGGCTGGCCCGGGCGGTGTCGATCGACAGGAGGCTGGCCGGCGACGCGCCCTGGAGGAGCAGGATCGCCCCGGCCACGACCACGCCGCACACGCAGTGCAGAAAATAGAGCTTGAACACCGAGAGGCTCGCGAGCACCCGTTCGTCGAGGCAGTAGGTGAGGCCCCAGAGCACCGCCGCCACGACGGCGAGCAGGAAGCCGAGATCGAGCGTCGAGGCGTGGGGCAGCGGGCCGTTCATCGGGCCTCCGGGCATCGGGGTGCGGCGGGTCCGCTCCGCGGAACCTCCGGGAATTCTAGCGGACCGTGGAACAAGTCTGCCGCCGCACGATGCGGCGAGCGCCGCAGCAGAATCACTTCAGCGCCGGCAACCCCGAGGCCAGCCGATGCTTGTTGAGGGCCACCCACGCGGCCGGGCACTTCTTGAAAAGCCTGACGAGCTGGGTTGCCGTGACGCCGAGCAATTCGGCCGCGGGCGCGATCTCGAAGCGGGCCGCCTGCAACTGATCGAGGGCTTCGGCGAGGATCGTGGGAAAGTCACGGTGCTCGGCTGAAATCGCGAGCTGCCGGCCACGGACCCGCCGCCGCCACGCGTCCGACATCTCGGCCGCCGCCGGCTCGCGGTGCTCGAGAGCCAGCTTCAGCCGCAGCCGCCCGAGGGCGACCTGGCGGTTTTCCGCCTGGCTGCGTCGCTCCGCGGCCTCGGCGGAAATCCCCGTCGGGGGATCGATGAGAATCACCGCAGTCTCGGTCTTGTTGCGATGCTGCCCGCCGGGGCCGGAACGCTTCGTGCGAATCAAGACCG
>Ga0214923_10007537_pt1 | contig 11845 bp, 9 predicted proteins | sample LL1510_MetaG_FD_177993 | JGI IMG/M metagenome (GOLD analysis project Ga0214923, IMG submission 177993) | Freshwater microbial communities from Lake Lanier, Atlanta, Georgia, United States - LL-1510 | ecosystem: Environmental > Aquatic > Freshwater > Lake | place: USA: Georgia | collected 2015-10-15 | reverse complement strand
TACTCGGCCCGTTCGATCAGCTACCTCGATCTCCAAACGAAGCGAGGTTGACGCCGTTCCAGAATCTGAAAAAAACAAATAACAGCCCGTGGAATTCATCGCCATCTCAGGCTGGGTCCCGATCGGGCAATTGGGAATCGATGCACCTGTTCCGCTCGGATTCTGCACTACCGTAAAAATCCGTGATGCGCTAACATTCACATCTTCAAAAACGGCATCCGGCCTCACTGCTTTTAAATAAAGATTATTGGCCGAAGCATTTTTTACCAAAATTCGATAAGTCCCACCGCTCATCAATTCGGGTTGAGTCACCCCCATGCCTGGCAAGGGACTAGGCGACCAATCGACTGAGATCGGACGAGTCAGAATCGTGGTCGGGCTGCCAGAAATACTGAGACTGAACCCGTGATCGTAACTGGATGAATCCATGCCTGCAGCCGGCGGATCCACGGTGTAGCGATCCTCAAACCCTAAATTGCCATTGTCATTCACTGAAATTGCGCCAAGAGCAGAGGAAACCGAAGTTTGTCCTCCCGAGCTTAATGAGTAACTCAGATTTGGATCCAGACTGACAGCTCCTGCAGCAAAATTATGAATGTTCCCCCGGAGGCGGAAAAGCCACTGCTGCGTGGAATCTTCAGAACGCCAGAACTTTAGGCTTCCGGTAGGAGAATAAGGACCATACTCCGTCAACGAAAGATTCACGCCCGCGGAAATATGAGAATAAGAAATCGCAGGCGGACCCACGGGAACCACTCCCCCGCCTGAACAATCGAGCAACTCAGGCACCTCGGACTTGACCACATCCACACTCTGCTCGCCCGTGAGATTCGGAATGATCGCTCTTCCGTAAACCGAAGCAGAAGTCACTACCGCGCGAGGCGGGACCCCTGTCCCTGCGGGTAGAAAATACTCCATTGCCGATTGGCCCGAAAAAGGCGCCATCGCAGATTCGGGAGTGCCAAACTCGATCCCTGCAGAGAGGGTCACCAAAAACACCTTTACGACTCGATCGGGACCGGCAGGCACCCAAAGGTCAACCGGATCATTTCCTGCGGTATAAGACACAAATACCGAAGGGCCCATTCCAATACTCGCACAGGGGGCACCGGGGATCGGCATCAGCGGAATGCCCGGTCCCTCGACACTCACCAAGTACATTCCCGTTTGCATTGCGAACCCAGATTGCGAGGGACGAACGGACCGAAAGGCGCTCGGAGAAACCTGAATGCGCACCTGTTGCGAAGCTTCCTGCTGACTCAAAGAGCAAGCGCTCAGGCCCATTAGCCCAAGAGCCATCACACTCGATGAAATTCGTCGAAAGATTAGACGCAGATTCACGACTCCCTCACTCTCCTATTTTATCGGCAGGAGAATGGCGGGCGATAGAGTGTCAGAACGGACATTTTTATACGGGCCAAAGAATCGCGCCCAGCTTCTCTACCAGAGCGGGTTTTGGCTCGCCTCGAAACAAGCACCCATCAAACCCCATCCCCAGGGCTTTCTGCTCAAGCTCAGACGAGGCCGGGCTCGAAGAATAGGCAATGAGAGTGGTTCCCCTCGATTGCCCTCGGACCCATGAAAGCCACTCCCCTTCAATCTTCAGGGCGAAATCGACCAACAATAGATCATAAGCCCCCCCAAGGACCCGCATGGCTTCATCAGGAGTCTTTGCATAATCCAGGGCGACCGGAAGGCCTTTGAAATAATGACTCACCAAAACCCGATTCAATTCGACCGGGTCCAGAAGCAATACCCGCTTGGACGGCTTCGAAGCGGCGGGCTTCGGATCACTCGGGCTTGAAACCCCGGCAAGAACCGGTTTGAATGAAAGCTCCAACTTGAGTTTCTCGACCTCATTCAAGAGCTCCGAGATGCGCTCATCGCGAAGGTGCTCGAGATGGGTAAGCCCCGTTGAAACTTCTTCTACAAATCGGGCATAGGGCTGAAAAGCCACTCGAATGGATTCCACCCAGGCTTCTGCTGAATCGATGACGGATTCTGCAGAGAGATCCTTTTTTGAAGCCTCTTCTGCATCAGTCTTTGGACCGGCATTGAACTGGGGGTGGGCGACGGGCTGAGCGCTTCCGGAATCCATGGTGATTGCTTCGTTTTGATCCATCCCCCTGCGACGCTAGCATGAGGAAAACTCGAGATCAACCGGAGCGTTTCAGGGGCTCAACCGAGCGGAGGCTGGCCTCGCCCGACGCCAAGAGCTTGAGTTTAAAGCGAGAATCGTACTTGCCCCCCGAATGCTGATTGCAACAGGCTGCACAGGCTGCAAGTCTGAGTCGCTTCCTCACAAAAATCCGCTGGCCGCAGCCCCGGCACTCATAACAATGCTTGAAGGGCCGGTGCTTCGGAACCGGGTTATAGCGACTCACCCCGATCGATTGCATCTTTTCATGGAACTCGGGAGTGTGCCCATAAGGAAGATTCCGGACAAAGAGCCAGTAATGGATCATCTCATGTCCCAAGGTGTCCCGAATCAGCTTCTCGGCTTCCTTTTCATTGCGAAGGTAGGAAGCAACTTCAATCACACATCCCGAAGCATAGGGAATGAATCTTCCCGCAGAGGTTCGCAGTCTGGGATTCCAACGAATTTCGGGCAGCTCCAGCTCCCCTTCGAAGGCTTCGAGGTTCCATTCCGAGAAGATTTTTTCGAGATCGAGGTCCTGCATCCTCCACCAGAATACGGGCACCTCGATTTATTACACAGATGGTGTTTATTTGACTCGCGCTAGAAGCGCACCCGGGTTGCCCCGCTCGTCCCCGCGTCTTCGAACGCCGACACATAATTCAAGGATTTGACGAGGTCACGGACTCCCTCCCTCAACGCCCCGGTTCCGAGCCCATGAACCACCGTTACCTCGGGCTTACCTGCCCGACAGGCGCGGTCCAGGTAGCTCCCCACCAGGCTAAGCGCCTCATCGAGTCGCTGACCCCTGACATCGAGTTGATCCGGGACCCCGCCCGGATCTTGAATTTTCACTTGGACCTTCGCCTGGGCGGCCGCCACCGCCTGCCCGGACCTCACTCCCAGCACCGCGCGGAGCTCACGATCTGAAAGCGGCTCCATCTCGACCGGGTAAACGGTCACGACAAAGGCCTTGCCCAATCCCGCGCCCGCTTGCGCCCCGAGCGCGACTCGCCCCTTCTTGCCATCCCATTCGACGAGCTCACCGACGTTTTTCCACTTCGGAACCCGAACCCACTGACCCTTTTCAAATTGAACCGCTACCGATGGGACTCCGGATTCTCCGCCCGTCGCTTCCATAAGTTCGGGCGCAGCCTCCTGAATTGCGGAATCGAGCCTGCGCTCGCCCGCCTGAAAGGCCTCATTCAAATCCCGCCTGAGATCATCCAGCTGCTTGTGGGACTTCGTCGATTGAATCCGCTTCAAGGTCTCGCGCACCTCGACCTGGGCGAGGTCGAGCACATGCTTTAATTTTTGGCGGGCCTTTTCGAGAGACTCGGTCACCGTAGTCTTGACCTTAGTTTCCCACTCGACCTTCAGACGTTCAGCCTCATCTCTCAAGGCCCGAGCCTCACGCTCGGCGCGCTCCACGGTCCCGAGCCTTCCCTGGAGCTGTTGAAGAACCGATTCTACCCCTTGATGTTCCTTGCTCAGAAACGAACGGGCCAGTTCCAAAAGGTCTTTTGGCAACCCGAGCCTTTCTGCGGTTTCGAGCGCGCGGGATCTTCCGGGCGCGCCAAAAACCACGCGATAGGTCGGCTTCAAAGTCGCCTCATCAAACACGATGCTCGCATTCAAGACCCGCGCATCCGTCACCCCCATGGCTTTCAACTTTGGATCATGGGTCGTCGCAACCAGAATCGCACCCTCGACCTCGAGAACCGTTTTCACAAACGCAAGGGCAATGGCCGCTCCCTCTTCGGGGTCTGTGGCCGAATTCATTTCATCAATGAGCACTAGTGAACGGGGACCGATGCCTTCCAAAATCCGCTTCATTTTCAGAACATGTCCTGAAAACGAAGAAATATGCTCCTCGATCGACTGCGGGTCTCCCAGGTCGACGAAAAAAGAATCAAAGAAAGGAACCGTGAGCTTACCTGCTCCCGGATAAAAAAATCCGCTCCGCGCACAAACCGCCGAGAGCCCTAGGGTCTTGAGCAGCACGGTCTTTCCGCCCGTGTTCGGACCCGAGAGCAAAATCATCGATTGCGCGCTCGATAGCTCGATCGTGTTTCGGACAATCTGATCCTCGGGCAAATTCCAAAACAAAACGGGATCGACCGTCTCTTGGAGCACCCATTCCCGATCGGCGCTCAGGGTAATGAGCCGACCTCCGTAGCGCTTTGCGATTCGGGCTTTTGCCTGGGTTGCATCCCAATAGCCCATCACAACAACCGAAGCTCCGATCGCAGGGCCATAAGGCTGCAATTGCCGCGCAAGCCCCATGAGGATCACAAAGATCTCATGAGCGATGTCGGCCTCGGTCCGCCTGAGGCGCGACTGGAGCTCTTCGACTTCCTTGGGTTCGATGAAGACGGTTTGCTTGCTCACCGAGAACTCGGCCACACGGCCGTCAATTTTGCTTTGATCCGAAACGCGCACCGGCAAAACGTAACGGCCATCGCGCACATCACTGTAGTTTTCTTGCAAGAGACCCTTCGAGCCATAATCCCGCAAAAGCGACTCGAGCTTTTTTTCGATTTCGCGACGAAGCTCCCTCGCCTGAGAAAACAGGGCGCCCAGCTTTGGCGAGGCCTTTTCAGAAAGATCTCCTGCCGGAGTGATCACCCGATCGAGGACCCTCAGGCATTCGAACGGATCAAACAAGCCTTGAAGCGCCATCTTGAAATTCTTCGACGCCACCTCTTTCGGAAAATGACTCCAGGAATCCATCGCGTAAAGCCAACCCCGGATCCGGACCCAGGCCCCGATCTCAAGGACGCTCCCACGAGCAAGATTCTCAAGGTCTTCGTCGATGTCCTGAAGTTCGTTTAATGGTCCCCACAGCGCCGAACGCTCTAAGACCTGGGCCATCTCCTGGGTTTCGTTTTGAAGTTCCTGTGCCCGCTCCAAGGTCGAGGCAAAGGAATCTGGATTCGACAGGGCTTCGAGCATGCGCTTTCCATAAGGAGTTCTCGCCTCCTCCAGGGTATGGAACAACAGCTTCGGCCAATCAAGATCTGCAAATGGTGAATGGGCGCCCATGCGCTAGCGAAGGTAGCACAAAAAGCGCTGAAGCGCATCCCGCTGGGAATCGAAGCCCACCCTCTGAAGCGCCTCCTCGGCACTCACCCACTCAAATTCAGAATGCTCGGAGGAATCGAGCTCTGGCTCGATTTCACCCTTGAGAATGAACCCAAAGGCGTGCTCTTCTGCGCGACCAAAGCGGCCATCAAACACGTACGAAAATTCGAGATCGATCCATTGTCCTTCGGACGGATCCATCCCGGTCTCTTCATGGACTTCTCTTTGGGCGCCAGCCATGAAACTCTCGCCGGGATCCACCCCACCTGTCACCGGATGCCAGCCACCCCCGCGCTTCGGGATCACCCGAAACAAAAGCACCCGCGCCGGCTTCTTGGAAGCGGATTTTTCCGGAACTCCGATCCAGACCTGCGCTTTTCGAGAGCGGTCTGAAGACCCGGATTTTTTCTTGGAATCAGATGGGTTCGACAAAGTCGAGATCCTTTCCGAAGCTCTCTTTCAATCCCCGAAGTGAAATCACCGCAAGGGTGACCACCACCCCCGTGACGATCAGGGTAGCATTCAAGAGTCCGATCGACTCCTTGAGGCCGAGCACGGCCAGATTCATCGGCACGAGCGAGAATCGAATGAAATTCGGGACCGAAGTCGCCACCGTTGCGCGCAGATTGGTCCCGAACTGTTCAGCAGCGATCGTGCAGACCACTGCCCAATAACCGCCAGTGGTCCCGAGAACCCCACACATCCAATAAATGGCCTCGCTCGAAGCACCCTTCATGGCCAGAAGGTACACGAGCGCCGCAATGAAATTGCACCCGATGGCAAGCAACACCGCTCGATTCCGGCTCTTGAGCCACTGGCTGATCATGCCGAAGAGAAAATCCCCCACCGTGAATCCGGCATAGCAGGCCATCACCGCCTTAGCAGTACTCACCGGCTCGATCACTCCGGAGTCCCGAGCAAACTCGGGAGCAAAGGTGACGAGAATTCCGATCGTGAGCCAGATCGGAACGCCGATCAAAATGCTTCTCGAAAACTTGCCGAAACACTCGGCGCGAGTGAACAGCGAAAAAAAACTCCCGGCCTTGACCTTGGATTTCTTGGTATTTTCAAAAATCCCGGATTCAGTCACTCCGATTCGCAGCAACAGCAGGGCGAACCCGAGCATTCCCCCGATCTTGAAGGCCGTTCGCCAATCAAAAACCTGAGCGACATAGCCCCCCACAATGGCCCCGGTCACTCCCACAGTCGCAACGATCATGGTTCCGTAACCCCGCACCGATGGAGCAAGGACTTCTGAGACCAGCGTGATCCCGGCCCCGAGTTCACCCGCAAGTCCGAGCCCCGCAAAGAAACGGCAAAAGGCATACTCGGTGAAAGTCGTGGCATATCCGTTCAGGAAATTGCCCACCGAATACAAGAAAATCGAACCGAAGAGCACCGAAAGGCGGCCCCGTTTGTCGCCCAAAACGCCCCAGAGAATCCCCCCGAGCATGAGTCCAGTCATCTGGATATTGTTGAGCGTGGCGCCCACTTCGAGCTCACGTCCCGCAAATCCGATCGACTTGAGGCTCTCGACGCGAACAATGCTGAATAGAAGCAAATCATAGATATCGACGAAGTATCCAAGTGCCGCGACAATCACGGCAGCATTCAGGAGATTTTTTTTCATCCCCCGATCCAATCATTCTTGTCACTTCACTTCAAGAGCCCGAACCCGATTCCGAGTGATTTCGCGCTCGTAGCGCCTCGAGACCACCTTGAAGATCGAGACATTCCGGTCAATTCGACTCAGATAATCGACGGCATCCTCACGTGATCCCGTAAGCTCGTCTCCGGCAGGCCCCGCTCCAGCAGCGACGGATGAAGGACCGCCCAGATCTAACATTTCTACCTTGCCGTCATTGGGAGTGACACCATGGCCGGATGCTCCATTCGATCCGGCGGCGCCCGCAGGCCCTTTGCTTGCGTAGAGCCCCCCCGAGTAGGAATCCACTCCGCCCGCTCGATCCAATCCATTCGTGGGCCCCACTCCCGCGGCTGAGGCCCCCAATCCGGCGGCAGCTCCCATCAAACCTGCGCCTGCGCTACCGGCACCTGAACCACCCGAGGTGCCTGAACCTCCCATTCCGGGAACACTTGCTCCTGCATCACTCGGTCGCTTACCCGATCCTGAACCCGAACCCTCCCGTTGAACCAGCGCCGAAGACTGGGAAGAGGGATTCCCTGTGACTCCGCTTCCGGAGGATTGGGTTTCGAGGTTGCCGCTCACGGCAGACATGGTCGCTGCAGATTGAAGCAGACTCTGTGCGATATTGAGAGAAGTCACTCCCAGTCCAAGAGCCGCGGGAGCTGCGCCCGAAAATCCAACGCGGCAGTCTTCCGGAGGAGTAGAAACCAGTGCCCCATCTTTGCAACATTTCGAGCTCAAATCAGTATCGTTCGAAATTGGCACCCCATCCAGACTCAGGCAAGAATAAGAAATCGAGAGCGTATTCTTGGCCGCAAGTGCAATCGATGGCACTCCCAGCATCATGGAAATCAGAGTCGAATTCAGCATGCATGCTTTCATGGCTTGCCCCTTCATGACTTGCCCCCTCCCCACTTGATCCCATCGGGTTTCATGGGCAAAAACTCGCACGGCTTGCTTGGGGACGTCACCGAGGTCTGCTCGCAGATTTTTCGTCGAATCAACCACTCCACCGCCCCTTCGAATCCGTTCGCAAGTGTGAGATCCTTGCCATTCCGCTGATAAGGGCTTTCATTGGTCGATCGCGAAAGATCATCCGCAAAGACGGTGGGCACATCCGTGCCGACATAAAAAGCAGCTCGTTTTTGAGCTTTACGCCTTCTTGGCTTGGTATTTTCATCGGAATCGTAAACAATCCAATCCTTTGAGACGCGAACCCAGTCCCCATCATGAGTGCAAGAGGCCTGTCGAGCCATTCTCCTTCTCCGTCTGACGTGCAAAAAATTTCCGGTTCTTTTTACGCACTCCCTCGCCAGAACAGCCCAGGGACTCTGGTTGTTTTCGTCCCGGTACTCAGTGCCCTTCTCTTTCAGCATTCCACTGAAGTGATCCGAAAAAAGCTGATCTGAATCGGCTAAGATTTGCGCCACGATCGCACTTTGAATCCCGGCTCCTTGAGCAACTTGGTTGGCTCCGACGATCTGACACAATCGAAGGGCGGGATCACTCGCCGAAAGCGGTGCCCCAGTACCGTTACACCGCTGAATCAGATCCGCATATTCCGGCTTTTCACAATAGCTCCGGACATCCGCAGGCAATGAACCGTAGATGTAACTCAACTGATCCTGGGTTTGCTTTGCCGCCTCAGAGAGCGGGGCCAGGGTCGGCGAGATCAGTTTTTCGTTGATCATCGAGATGATTTTCTCGGGTTTTTCCTCAGTGGTATTGAAAAAATTGTAGGCGGCCTTTTGCGTAGTCCACAATCGCCCGCCCAGCAGGACTGAGCTCCACCGAGTCCCCTGGTCCTTTGTGAACACGATCGCCAATTCTTTCTTTCCGTTTTGACGTCCACCGCCCTTTCGCATGTGAGGCCGTGAGCCACACGACTCACCGGTGTATTTGTTCTTGCCCCCGGTTGAAACCAGATCGTCCGAATTTCGAGCCTCATCAAACTCGAGGTCCCTATCCCCTTTATAGACAATACTGTGACCCACCACACTGCAGAGGGGCTGAGGCAGCTTTTTCCCGATCGGCTCGTTTAAGGTGGTTTTCTCAAGATCGAGATCCAAATTGTTTTGGAATCCGTACAGCTTCATCACCAATTGAGACTTCACGGTATCGACCGTCTTCTTGAGCAGATCCGAACACGTGGGCAAAGTATTCTTGCAGGCGGTCGAAGGAGAGGAGTCCCCCACGACCTTGCCTGTGGAATCAATACACTTCAAAAGATTCGGAAATCCCTCGCCGAAAGCCGCGGACATCGTAAAAACCGCCGGAATGAAGAACAGCCCTCTAATCTTATTCCCCATGAAGCAGGCCCCCCTCTTCTCAGAGTCTAGCCTCTCGTGATAAAGTTGACAACATGAGTCGAGCTTACATCAATTATCCTCGTTTAACTTTGCGCTACTCAGCACTCCTCTTCCTCGCACTCTGTGGCCTAGCCTCGATCGGTACCGCACTGGGGGCTCCAAAGGCGAAACTCAAGACCCCAGAAGAAATTCGCGAGCAATTCTTTATGGAGCGAGCCCGACAAGTCAATCGAATCAATCGCGAGATCAAGGAAGCCTCTGATCTGAGTCTTGAAGAAGAGCGAGAACTCCGATCAACCTATGCGCCGCTGACCATGACCCAGGAGCAGATCAAACTCGAGATTGAGGACGCAGATAAAGACCCTGACGAGAAGAATCTGCCCGATCAGGATGACTCTGACCTAGAGGATCCAAAAGCCTCCGCATCTGCATCGAAAAAACCTGAAAAGAAGGAAGCTCCCGCGCCTATCGGTTCGAGCGGCGGACACAGCACCGCCCTTCCCGGCCAAGCGGAATCCGAAGTGATTGTGTATCCCGGAAAAAAGCGAAAGTAAGGCTTACTTTCCGCGATCGAGCCAATCGGTCATGATGTTCAAGGCTTCTTGAACGCGAGGATCCTTGATCCAAAGCTGCTTGCGCCCCTGAGCGGTCGCTGCGAGATCCTTCTTTTCCTTGCGCTTGTCCTTGTCCTTGCCCGAACGATTCAGAATGTCGGCAACCTTGATCCAACCCTCGTTCTTCTTGGACTCATCGAGGTCTTTTTGGATTTCCTGGAATTCCTTGTTCTTTGAAACCCGCTTGGCGGACTTTTCTTTCAGGTACTGGATCAACGAGTCAGAGACCGGAGTCCACTTTTCTGAAGCATCGATTCCCTGAGCGAGACCCACATCAATGAATGGCTTCGTCTTGGAAGGCGGAAGCGCATAATCCATGTACCTTTCGCCCATGTCATCGAGATCAAGGTAAGTGGGCATCGAAATATCAGACTCCACTCCACCAAACTGGGTCGAAACCCCGCCTGGCAGATAGAACATCTGGGTCGTGAGCTTCATGGCCCCCAAACGCATGGGGAGTGGATTCAGCACCTGGACGCTCCCCTTCCCATAAGTGTGGTCGCCCCCCACAATCAAGGCGCGGCGATAGTCTTTCATGGCTCCGGCCAGAATTTCGGAGGCCGATGCGCTTTGACGGGTGGTCACCACCATGAAGGGCCCATTGAACGTGGTCTTATTGTCATCATCCGAAAGGATTTCGGGCTTCATCCGTCCATCCTGGGTCGCCACCACAGGACCATCCTTGATGAAAAGTCCCGCGATCTTGACGGCATCCTGAAGCAAACCGCCGCCATCGGTGGATAGATCAAGGATGATCCCATCGACCTTTTTGCTGACGGCTTCCTCGACGATCGATTTCATGTCGTCGTAACAATCCCGGGAATTCTTCTCGGAGCCTCCGTAAAAGGACGGCAAATCGATCACGGCGATCTTATAGGTCCTGCCATCGACTTTGCGGGTCTGGTAATCGACCTTTGCGGCCTGCTCCTTCATGTCGACTTTGTCCCTGACGATCACGACATCAAAGGTTTCAGGAGAGCTGCCCTGAACCCGAACCACCGTGAGCTTCACCTTGGTTCCCTTTTTACCCCGAATCATCTTCACGACGTCCGAAAGATCCATATCCACGATGCTGACGGGTTCGGCCTTGTCCTGCGCAACGGCAATGATCTTGTCCTTGGGTTTTAGAGCGCGGGCCCGATCCGCACTGCCGCCGGGAATGATTTCCTGAACGACGGTGTATCCGTCATCCGAACTCAGCGAAACCCCGATTCCCTCGAGCGAGAGCCCCATGCTGATCTTGAACTCATCGAGCTGCTCGGGAGAGAGGTAATCCGAGTGCGGATCCAGCGCATGCGCGAAGGACTCGGCAAAAAGATTGATCATCTTTGACGACTTCATTTCGCTCGAACGCTTGAGCGAGAGCTCGTAGCGCTTGATCAACTGCTCTTTTGCCTTTTGGAGTTTCACATCACCCGCGGTGATCGTTGCGATCTGGGTGTGGATCGCCGCTTCGAGCTGTGATTTCTTTTGAGCGAGATCCATCGGATAATCCCGCTTTTTGGTATCTGTCTGATATTTAAGCTCGGGCTTCAGCGCGAAATCCCCCTTCAGGGTTTCTTTTGCAAGATTGAGGTTTTCTTGTGCCCGCTCGACCAACAAGGTCGAAATCTCGTCCAGTGCGGCACAGTTTCCGCTCCCCATCGTGGTAAAAAGGTCCGTCAACCGGGCGGTGATTTTATCCGCATCCTTCTTATAGAAAAGCTGCTTGTTCGGATCGAGGTACTTCAGAAAGAGACTGACAGTCCGACCCTTGAGCTCATCATTGAGGCGGTTCATCGAAAAATGATTGCTCAAGAAGACGTTCATCAAAGATGGGACTTGCTGGCACAGAAGCGTCTGTGCGGACGCGTTCACACCAGAGAGGAGCAGAAGGGCCAGAAGCGGAGCAGTGATGATTTTCATATTCATTCAGTGTGTTCTCTTTATCGATTTACCGCAAGATCTCAGTCAGGACCCGCCCTTCCGATTGGGCGGGCGGAATGACTCCTAGCACCTGGGTCAGGGTGGGTGCAAGATCAACGACGTTTACGATTTGACGGTAGACGCCGGG
>Ga0214923_10007535_pt1 | contig 11845 bp, 10 predicted proteins | sample LL1510_MetaG_FD_177993 | JGI IMG/M metagenome (GOLD analysis project Ga0214923, IMG submission 177993) | Freshwater microbial communities from Lake Lanier, Atlanta, Georgia, United States - LL-1510 | ecosystem: Environmental > Aquatic > Freshwater > Lake | place: USA: Georgia | collected... | reverse complement strand
CGTTTCTTGTTCACCCGAACCGCATCGGGACCTTCATTTTCCAGCAAGCCGTCGGTGTAGATAATGATCATCTCACCGTCTGAGAGGGTATGCTTCTGGGCTGTGTATTTTGTTTCAGGATCATCGCCCAACAGGTTTCCTGCAGCAGTGATACTTCCTGGCTCTTTTCCGGGAGCAATTTTGAACGGATGGGGGTGTCCCGCATTGACGACGTAATAGTCGCCTTTGTTCAAATCGATACATGTGAAGAACATCGTCATGTATTTTAAACCGCGACTCGAACGGTAGAGAACGTGGTTTACGACGTTCGCCAAGTCTTCCAATGCGGCAGCTTGATCCTCAAATCTCTCAGCATCACATTCGTTCCACAGATCAATCGCTCCTGCAGCGACGCCAGTGATGATTGACGCTGCGAAATCGTGACCTGTTACATCTCCTACGGCCACAAAAAAGCGGTTCCATTTTTTGCAGTGGTGGTAGCCGTACCAGTCTCCACCAGTGCGACCAGCACTATGGTAATGGACTGCAATCTCGATGTTATCAAATGAATGTTCACTTGGCAGAAGTGCGACTCGTTGAGCTTGCGCGGCAACAAGCTCTAAATCCATCTTGTCTTTTTCCTTTACATCATGAACGTAGTCGATATTCTTTAGCGCTACCAGCAAAGATGCCGAAAGCGACGTAACAAATTTTTCAAGATGACTTCTGTCGCCTGCATTGAATTCACCACTCTTGAATTTTCTTATGACCAACGCGCCAAAAGAATCATCACACTGAACTGGAATGGTCATTGTTGATGCAGGAGTCGAGACCTCATCATCTATCGGCGAGTCTCCAGCTTTGAAGGCTCCAGGGAGTGAGGTCAGCTTTCCGTCAGTGTTTTTTTTGTCTTGATCGCTTTGTCCCGAAAAAACAACTTCAAAAAGCTCTGCGGGTGACTCAGGGCCTCGAACAACATAGGTGAAATGGATTGGCAACTCTTCGCTGCTTTCGGGCATTGTATGACCGATATTGGTAAAGACAAAATCCATGCTGTAGACATCATTTTTCAGGTCTATTTCTTTTGCAATCGTGTCTGCAAGCAAAAGTATCAACGCCCGATATGTGCGAGCTTCCGCAAGGAGTTGTGTGCAATCCGGAGCGCGCTTGAGTTGATCTTTGGCTTACTGCTCAGCAATTGCTGTCCGTTTTGCCGTCTTAAAAAGGTTTGCGAAAAATTGTCCCTGCACTGTTGCAAGCGCGAGATAAAATGCCAAGACACCAAGAGGCATGATTCGAAAACCAGAATGTATCAACCGCAATTCGTTTACCAGCTCCCAAATTCCCGCAACAAACAACAGCGAAAGACCAGCATGAAAGGTTCGCGAATATCCTTGTTCACGCAGCGCGTTGAACGAGTGGATCAGTAGCGACCCGAAGGTTGGTACAGCGATGAAGTAAAAGCAGCTAAGAAATGTGAGAAGTCCCAATGCCAGAAAACTTGCCATGACCAATGAGACTGCAAAGAATAAAGAATTTATTATTATCAGCCGTAGCAACCAGAGCGGAGAAGACAAAGTGAAAAATGTTGTTATAAAAGCTGATTAAGAAAATCCGCGTTGCATACAGCCCGGCAAGGCTAAGTGTTCCAGTCCAGACCGCATTCAAGCCCAAGATCACTCTGGAGTGCATCGTTGCAGTCATGTAAAGGAGTCCGCAAAGCGAGAACATGGCGAGGTGCAGATATGTTTTTACGGAACAATAAAGAGCAAAAAGAATAAGCCCGGCAATGGCGTGCATTGCCAACGTACAGATAACAAAAACTTTCGTGCCATCTTGCTTGAGCATATTGAGCACAAAATCTGCCCACTGCCTCACTTGCACAGGCCCCACTGGCCGAATCCGAGTTCCGTCGGATTCGGCCTTTACAAGATATTCGCGATCCGTGCTTCCTTCGGGAAGGGCGATAAGATGAGGTGATAGGCCAGGGTATCCGTCTTCGCGTCCAAACGAATAGATGACTTTGTCTTCGGAAAAAACGTCAAAACGAATATGCATCTTCTCAAATTAGAGGGTGAGCTTGGATTGTCCCTTGTGAGCGGGAACCCTCTCTCTCATCCAAAGGCTTTTCTCTTTTTGGGGCGCAAGTGAATCTGTATTAACGGCGAAAGGCTGCCAATTGATGTTGCGTGGAGGGGCCGAAGGTTTTTCAATTAAGCTTTCAATGAACGCGAAATGGACGATTGGGGCATTTGGAACAAGATTTTCTTCTGCATTCGCCGCTAGAACCCAAAAGGTAACGAGAGCGACAATGCAAGTCACCAGATGTCTAATGATTTTAAAAAATTCTCTTGTTCCAAGCCAAAACATGCCCAAAGTCCCCATCGCTTTTTTCGGAACTCCGAAAGAGGACAGCAGCATCCACCTTCAAGAATTGATTCGGAAAAATTTTCACTCAGTCAACGTGTGCGTTGACTGCATTCAAACACGTTCGTGAATGATTTCAATTGTTATTGCATTTTAGTGCATTGCCAGCATCTGACTCGAAGAGTCTGAGCGGTTGTAAGTTCAAAACTATTTTTCGCTTTGACCGTAGGAAACGACGAACCAATCTGACGGCGTGGGAATTTTTGAAGAGAAGATTGGAAGCGTTTGTGGTTGAAGTACGCCCGATGGGTTGAAGTTGGAGACTAGGTATGCCGGTGCCTGGAAGAAAAATGACAGTTGTCTGATGAATCCAATATAGACCCAATTCATGAGATGGAATTCGGTGAAGAGATGATGATTGGTTAGAACTACATTGCGTTGGAAAAAATTCCAATTGGCCGGGAAAAGCGATTCATAGCAGATTAATATCCGATTCTCTTGGGCAAACTTTTTAAGCAGATCTTGATTGTCGCTTGGCGACTCCTCACTGAGTTCTGCTTTTGGGTTTCTTTGTGAGTAGGTAATTCCCTTTGATGGAGCTTCAAACATAGGCATATGTTCTTTTTTAACTCGGAGGACTCGAACTGGGTTATTCGATTCACGTTGTGGGTCGTTTTGCTGTTCTGTGATTTGCCATCCGAGAGCAACATTAGAATTGTTTAAAAATGCCCCCTGAATCCAGGCGACTTTTTTCACTCCGGACATTTTGTGAAGTGTTTGAAAAACCGGTTTCGCTATCAGTGAAATGTCAGAGGTATTTTGCAACGAGACAAGAGTTTCTGGAAGAATAATTACAACGTCGCTGCTCAATGTTTTTGATTTGGTTTGTTCTGCAAGGTGCTTGGCGAGACTTTCGCCAAGGATAGAGAGTGCGACATTGTTGCCGCTTGCAATTTTATTTCGTATGGATTGATCAATATATGTTTGGAATAATATAGTATCCACAGCTTGTTGGGGTCGATTATCAATCGATTTCACCTGCAGAGAAGAGGCTGGAAGCGGGACAGGAAGAGCAGGGAAATACGTGATTGGATGCCACGAGTGAAAAAATAAATACTCGCTCATCAGAAACAATAGGTAAAGCATTGATGTCGTGAGGACGCGAGAATAGATTTTCTTCATAAGCAGAGGTTTCATTGCTAAGGTCATAAGCCCACGAATTCCTCCGTAGGTGAGAATACCGAGTGCAAAAAACGCGATTGCTAAGGGAAGAGCTTTATTTTCGCCTGCCTTTAAAAATGAGGCGTACATATCTGGGAAGTAGGGTAGACAAAGTATTGCCCCTGAAATGAACGACCAGAGCCAGAATTTTCGAGTCCTGTAGCTCTCGAATAACGAGATGTAATGTTGCGCTATGAAGAAACCCGTTCCGGCGAGGGTGATTGGTCTCGCCAAGACGAGCCATAGGACATCGAGTTTTTCGGGTAGAGAAACAAAAGCCTCATTTGCAAGGCGTAGTGTCCAAAGTAAAAACGATAGGCAGAGTATGCGCAGAGCTGGACTCACTTTGCCATCTCCTTTGGACAAGGCATTTAGAATCATAAGTCAAGAACAACGTTAATTTTGTCAATTGATCTTACAGTTGCCAGGTGGACGTGCAAGTTGTGGGTTTGCTTGATTTGCTGGTTCAGGATTGACTCTTGAAAGAGAAGACACGCTTCTCACTGAGCTTCAATGCCAAGTTAGATCAGATTATGAATGGTTTAGGGCCTATTCATTTGCATTCATTCTGCCGTGGGGTTCCCAGTGTGACAAAAACATGCCCAACTCTTTTTGTTACGCACGGTGGTGGACCTTGTTTTTGGATGAATTTGGATCCCCCGCACCTTTTCCATGCACTGCGAAAGTTTATTGATGATCTTCCCAACAGATTCAGTGAAAGGACTTCTGCCATTGTGGTTGTGTTGGCTCATTGGGAAGAGCCGGATTTCACAATCCAATCGACTTTGAATCCTGCAATGATTCATGATTATGTTGGCTTTCGTTCAGAAACAGATCGGCTCAGTTATCCTGCGTTTGGGTTCGACCGGAGAATATTCTGATCCTGGGCAGTGGATTGAGGTTGATAAACTGGACTTCTGCGCCGCAAGCCCGGCTTACGCTTTTTATTCCTCTAACGGTTTGCGTTGGTGCAGGCGAACTTAACACCTGTGAGAAGATATATTCCGAGATTCTACCCTCGTGGAATGTTCGCATGTCCTGCTTCGAGTTTCGTTGATTGTTTTACTGAGTCAAGCATGCATTGAGGCCAAGGAGAATTGGCTCTCAAGGCCTGTTGCAAGCCAATCATTTTCTGTAAACTACCACCACGCGCATCTGCTGCAGTGGAGCTTTTATGAGAAATTTACTTCAAGTTTCCCCGTTGGTGATTGTGTCTTTGAGCAGTGCTTTAACAGCAGGTTGTTTGCAGCGGAGTTTCAACAACCGCTCTGAGTTGAAGGAATCTCTTGGTCAATTCAACTCGCCCGAGAGTTTGGGGCTTTCAAGCAACGCGCTCGATTGGGAATCCATTCACAAAGAAACCAAAGGTGAACGCGCGCATGCGTGGTCAGATACCTGGTGGCCGCATTACGCAAAAGGGATAGCCGACCGTTATACTCTTCGAAGAAACACAAAAAGCAGCGAGAACCTGAGTGGACGCGGCGCGTTGTTGTCGCGTTTTGTTGAACAGTATGTGAGCGCAGTTGCCAAGAAAGATCCCAAAGAGCTGGCACTTTTGTCGCCTGCCGAAAAATACGATTACCTCACAACGGATGTTGAGGTTCCGGCGAATTTAATGGCACGACTGCAAAGCTATTCAAAGAAGTATGCAGGAACGCCCGCTGAACAAGTTCTTCTTGGCTTAGAGAACAAACTCGAGAAGTTGGGCGAATACGACGAGACCTACAAATCTCTCAATCAAGAATACGCTCGAGAGGCAAATTCTTCGGCCAACCTTTTCAAGCCGCTTTTAAACGAGGCAGTTGAGTTGAACTCTCAGTTGAAGAAGTACCTGCCCGTGACATCGCACGATTGGGGTTTATGGCTCGATACATTCTCGTGGGCGCACGACGAGGAGTGGGCATGGATGGGAATTTGCAACGGCTGGTCGCCCGCAGCCCTGCGTGAAGCGAAGCCACTCAACAGCGTGATGGCGATTCGCGGATCTAAAAAGGTTCTTTTAACTGAAGGCGATATTCGCGGTTTGTTGAGTTGGGTGTGGGGCTGGCAGTTTCCGAATGTCACACTTGGCGCAGGTGTGCGCTGCGATGCAAATGAATCGCGAACAATTGTTAAAAATCGGCGAATTATCGATGGTCGGTTGTGCGAAGGAAATGGCTCAAGGCCCGGACATTGTGTTGCTGCGAACACAATTTACATTCAATCAGATGACCCCTTTGCACGTGTGCCTGGACGAACTGTTCGATTTGGATTTGATCCGCAAAACAAAACCTCTCATGAGGCACGTCTGAAGACGAACCTAGGCAATGCCTATTACGAAGCTGAAGTGCGAGACCTGAAGAGTGGCGAGAAAAGGGACCTTCTCATTCAACTCACGCAAGCATGCCGCGATATGAACCCCGGACTTTTTCATGCAGCGCTTGTTGATTTGGTTGCGCGTAGAAAAACAGGATTTGTTGTTGATGCCGACCGCTACACACAGGTTTGGAATCAACCCGTTTACGCGTATGAGATGACCTACCTCCCAATCGCTAAGAAGGACGGTTCGCAAGCCGAACCTGGGATTCCAGTGGCTTTGAATGAGGTTCGAGAAGATCCTTATGCTGCATTCCGAGCTGAGAAAACGAATCACATCGTCCAAGTCAGAACGAGAGTCGTTTATGCCGCAGAAAATGGGCCTTTTGCAGCATATGATGCAGATGGTAAAAAAGAAATTCATGAAGAAATGACGGTTGATTACACTCTCGAGTTGAGTAAAAAAGGAAAAATCATTGGTGGGGAGTGGGGTTTGTTGCCCGGAACACCCGGGGTTCGGCCGCTCAAAGCAAGCAACTCCAGAGCATCTGTGGCTCCCGATTTTATCTGGAATTATCCGGAATCGTCGTCGCCGGGCAAAGGATTGGTGAGCTACAAAATGTTGAAAAAAATCCACCAATGCTCATTGAGTAAAGCGCAGAATTTGAAGTTTGATCTGTCGCCCTATCTCAAAGAAGCCGTTGCCTATGTTGAGTGTGAACTTGATTAGGGAAATGTGGTCCGAGATGATGCGGATAAGTAGATAATTCTGAAGAATTTTATTTTATAATAATTACGATATCTTGAATGCGTCGCGAGATTCTCAGTTCGCAAATATCTGAACCTCACCAAACAATAAAATACATTTGATTTGCCTGATACAATGCCGATACCACTGCAGAGGACGGGCAAATAAGAATGTCCATTCGCGTTTCGATTTTGCTGGTTTTTGCGCTCGTTTGCTTTGCATTCAGCAAACGATCCGATGCGCAGGTTGAATGCCGACATGGTGTTATTGAACGCTTGTCCTCTGACACTGCGCAGGTTGGTAATTGTTTGGAGATTTTTTTCGATCCGACATCGGCTCTCACTTTTGAGGACGTTCGTAAGTTTCATTCAAACGAATTTAAGTTATCGCAATCACGGGCGCCGAATTTGGGGTTCAGAGACGGAACATTTTGGATGCGTCTGCGTCTTGAGCCAAATGTGATTCAAAATAAGAAAATCTTCATGAGTCTGGGCAATCCTTTGGTGAACATTGCCAGTCTCTATAACATCAACTCCGCGGGGCATATAGATTCAACCCACGCGGGAGTGTTGGTGTCTTCACGCGACGAAGTGGTTCATGATAGAGACATTGTTTTTCTCCTGCCAAACTTGAGTTCGGAACAATCCGAAATTTATATTTCTGCGCGCGGTGTTCAACAATCATTTGTTCCCATCCTGCACAGCGAAACTGATTTCAACGCACACCAGCGTCTTGAGTACCTGGTATTTGGAATGTACTTCGGTGTGATTGTTTTAATGGCTCTCTATAACCTTGGTTTGCTTCTTGTTGTGCGCGACCTTGCATATCTTTGGTATGTGGGAGCGATCGTTTTTTTTCATGGGTTTTGTTTTGCTGGACTCATGGGTGCGACCAACTACTTTTTCTGGCCAGAGGCCACTGTCTGGGCCCAGCGTCAGCTTCCAGCAAGTGCTCCGTTGGGGTTGTTTTTTGCTATACTATTTGCCTCTCAGTTTTTGCAGATTGCAAATTCGAATCCTCGTATCGCAAACTGTCTGAAGCTTGTTTGCGGGGCACTTGTTCTCCACTTTGTGGTTTCGTTACTTTGGTTTGATGTCTCATTGATCACCCTCGGCTGTGGCTTCCAGATCACCGCTTTGTCGTTGGTGCTGTGGAGCGCATTGCCGCAAGCGTTGCGAGGAAATAGATCTGCGCGTTTGTTCCTGATTGCCTGGGCGTGCGTTATTGTCACTGGTCTTGTCTTTATCGCGGGGCAATTTGGGATGTTAAATCACACCTTCTATACTCAGAATGGCCCTTTGTTTGGCTCAGCGCTGGAGGTTGTTTTGCTCTCGTTTGCTCTTGGAGATAAAATCAACACAATGCGTCTGGAAAAGGAAACCGCTCAACAATTTGCGCTGCAGAACGCTCGCGAGAAAGCCATTCTCGACAGTGAGATGTCGGCAGCTAAAGCTGTGCAAGCAACTCTTCTTCCACCGCAATTCCTGGCTGCCGGCTGTGAGTTGGCGACCTACTATCGAGTTGCAGAGCGGGTGGGAGGGGATTGGTTTTGGCATTCACGCGATGAACGCAGCGGATGCGTGTACGTCTATATTGGAGATGTCACTGGCCATGGTGTTCCTTCAGCGTTGCTGACTGGGGTTGTCTGCGGAGCAGTTGCTTCTCTAGAAATTGAATTTGCCAAGCAAACTCTTCCCATAGAAGCAAAAGCAAGACTTCTTTTGACTGCACAAAACATAAACGAAGTGGTGTGGAAAACAGGCGCACGCAGTGATCGTTGGGTGAGCATGTGTCTGCTGTGTTTTGATCCAGTCAGTGGAAAAGTAACGTCCGTCAATGCAGGCCACCCTTTCCCGTTGGTTTGGCACTCGCGAGAAGCGCAATTGGATTCAATTGTGAGCTCTGGCCCACTGATGGGCAATACCGCCGCTAGCTTTACTGTGCATGAGGATGTTCTTGCGCCCGGAGATTTTCTGATGCTCTTTACCGACGGTTTGTTTGAAGCACGTGAGCGCTTGAAAACGGCTGAAAACATTTCGCGCAGACGTGCGCTTGCTCGTCTGTTTGTTCATTGCCAATCGGCAGGCGAGGTTGCAGAGCGCATCACCCGCGAACTGAGCGTATTTACGGAAAATGAAAATTCTTTGACCGACGATGTCAGTGTGGTTATTTTGCGGCGCTCTGACTCTTCACCGACTGATCACTCAGAGCTAACAGGAGAAGCTGCATGAGGCATGTTTTATTTGCATTCATTCTTGCCTCGTCTTCTTTGAATGCATGGGCAGCTGAATGGGATTTGGACGTTGATTCAGACGGAATCAAGGTATGGACTCGCCACAAAGAAGGCTCGCGTTTCAAGGAAGCAAAAGGAGAGGTGGTTGTTGATGGTGCCCCACAGAAAGCCTTTTCGGTGATCGTCTCGGCTGAAACATGTCGTGAGTGGGTTTATCGGTGTGTGGATTCGTATGTGATCAGTCGTCCGCGTCCGCAAGATGGAATTGTCTATATGCGCACGAATTCATTTTGGCCGATATCCGATCGTGACGCAGTTTTCTTGGCAGAAACGTCGCAGGACGAAAAGAGCCAAATTCTCAAAGCAAATATGATCCAAAAGAACGATGTGATCCCAGCTGTTGAAGGCGTGGTGCGCATCACCGCGATGGTAGGCAGCTGGGAGGTTCATCCCTATTCAGCAACGCAGTCGAAGGTTGTGTTTTGGTCGCATGTTGAGCCTGGGGGATTCCTTCCAGCAGCATTGGTGAACTTGGCACTTTCGAATCTGCATAAGAACAGTCTGAAAAGTTTGCGCGAATTGCTCGCGAAAAAAAGAAAATAATTAAATTAATTCCGATGGTTTTTAGCTATCGAAAGTTTTCCAGCGGGCAAATTTCAGAGTTTCGCTTCTGTTGATGTACAATTGCCGCAAATTCAAGATTCACACGCTGCAATCCATTTTAAAGTGGTATTTGTGCATTGCTGTTGCGGAGAGACATATGCGTTTCAGTGCATTGCAGCTTGTTCTTTGCCTGATGAGCTGCTTTGTCGGGGCTTGTGGCGCTCAAAGCAGCCAAGGAACCCTCTTTTCTCGCGTCTCTGACGAGGGTCACACCGTTGATGTCGCAAGCTCACTTGTTGAGATTCTCGAATACGATTCAATTCAACCGGCCTGTGCAAGCTACTGGGAGATGCTCGACGAGCTCGACAATCCGCGTTCCGGCAGCAACCCAACGCGTCTTCGCGAAGTTGAAGTTAAATGCGGAAAATGGCTTTTTTTGAATTGGGAAACCAGCGGCAAAATGCCGCTTCCTGAGATCCTTTTCGACGCGATTGAGCGCTCCTGGCCCGAGCGTGTGGGAAAGGATTTCGAAAAACTTGGATTCCTGCCAAACCCATCTGATCCGGCCAAGCGTCCGCTTGGAATAGCGCGCTCAACAACACGATACACTGGGATGCCATCGGTGAACGTGACATGTGCAGCGTGTCACGTTGGACAACTTCCCGATGGACGCTACGCGGTGGGTGCCCCCAATACTCAATTGCACTTGAGTGAATTTAATTTGATGTCCTATTACCCTCTTTATGCCGCTATGCACAACAATCAACGCGAACAACTCCCAACAGAAATTCAGTCTTATTATAAAGAGCTCGCACGCACAGAGCGGCGCCGTGTGGGTGGCGGTGATCACGGAATTGATTGGTCAAATATGGTATTTAAATATTCAAAACTCCTGCATTGGTTGGGAATTGGGCCCAAAGGGCTACCAGATGCAAAGTTTGTGGTCATGCCGCCGGAACGCGACTTGAAATCGTGGCTCGCTGGACGCCCTGGTGTTTTTAATCCAGGTGCACCGATGCTGACATTGCAGGTCCAGGATGTTCCCAATCTTTCCATCCCGCAGCTGTGGGGAATCTCGGGATACGAAAGCGACTATATGGCTGGCCGGGTTGCACCGCTTGGCCAGACAACAAAATATGCATCGCTTGAAAAGTTTGTCTCGTCTGCCTTCGTTTATGCCTTTCAAGATTTATCGCTTGTGCGTCCGCGTCATGTGCGGCCTCTTGTTGCCTATCTGCGTCAACTGAAAGGACCTGTGTCGGGCGAAATTCAAAATCCAGATTTGGTTCAGCAGGGTGCTCATCTTTTTAAACAGTCTTGTGCAACATGCCACGATGGAGCAGCTGGGGAATCGACTCAACTTTTTGCTGCAAATGCTGTTGGTACGCATCCCTCACTTGCGAATCCTCGCGAAAATTATATCGCCACAACACCAATTGCAAAACTCATTGATGATTTAAGTCGACAGTTAGCAGCAGAACTTCAGCCGCAACCGATTGGCATTCGCAGTCGCCGACTGCGTGGTATTTGGGCGCGATCGAATTTGATGATTGATGGCTCGGTGGCTGATCTCTCTGATCTGTTTTGTATGAAGGGAAAGAGGCTGAGAATTGCGAGCCCGCATCAGGATCTTTGCGACACGTTTGCCATTTCTGAGCGAGAAAATCTTTTAGCGTATTTGAAAACGCTTTGATTTTCATGGTAGAAACGCATCAACTATGTGTCATGAAACTCGCCGACGAATTTTCCTTTATGGTAAACGTCTGTTTTAATGTCGCAAGCGAGGCTTGGAGGCAGACACGATGATGAAGTCGATAGTTTTATTGACCAGTGTTTTTCTGGTTCCCGGTTGTCTTCGTCGGACTTACAATGAGCTTGAAAGTAAGGAGCCGAGTCATGCCAAAGGCGTCGCGAAAGTTATCGTCGAAAGCACTTCCGTGCGGCAGTTGATACGGGTGATTGGTATTGAAAAAGATGAGGCCGCGTGTGTGGGCGGGAATCCAAAGTATAGCCTGCAAGTAAAAAGCGGCAGCAAAATTGAAATAGAAGTTCCGACAAGTGTGACTAAAATTGGATTGTGCGGGCAAGCAACACCGACAGGCATGGATTACAAACACATTTCCGTTGATTTGAAAGACGGCGAGACAATTGTGATTGTCGACGACAAGTTGAAGCAGTGATTTGAAGGTTACGTGCGACTCGTGCTCGACCGTCGCGGTCGATTTACGGTGAAGTCGCGGGTGTCTTTTTTAGACCAGTGTGTCGTTTGAATTAGAATGGTCCCCACATTCTTCCTTCATCTGCACTGGGATACTGCGTACAAAATTCTTTTCCACTCACAGCCTCACACTTGAGTTCTGCGTTTGTGACGCAGGCCTCAAGCAATTCGCCACGAGAGT
>Ga0214923_10007534_pt1 | contig 11845 bp, 9 predicted proteins | sample LL1510_MetaG_FD_177993 | JGI IMG/M metagenome (GOLD analysis project Ga0214923, IMG submission 177993) | Freshwater microbial communities from Lake Lanier, Atlanta, Georgia, United States - LL-1510 | ecosystem: Environmental > Aquatic > Freshwater > Lake | place: USA: Georgia | collected 2015-10-15 | reverse complement strand
AGTTTTAGCACCGAAGAGCACAACTAGATTGCCGGCACCTGATGCTTTAGCCAATTTGATTTGATCATGCTTCATCACGCCAACACAGAGTGCGTTAACTAGCGGGTTACCTAAATATGTTTGATCAAAGGTAATTTCACCACCGATATTTGGTAGCCCGAGGCAGTTGCCGTAACCACCGATTCCAGCCACGATTCCCGGTAAAACTCGCTTGGTATCGGGGGCATCGGCGGGGCCAAAACGAAGCGGGTCCATCACTGCAATTGGGCGAGCGCCCATAGTCAAAATATCGCGCACGATTCCACCGACGCCAGTAGCAGCGCCTTGGTATGGCTCGATAAATGAGGGGTGATTATGCGATTCGATTTTGAAAGTCACGGCGTAACCCTGACCGACATCAACAACGCCAGCATTTTCACCAATGCCAACAAGAAGTGCATCGCTATGTGGAGCTTTTTCGCCAAATTGTTTCAGGTGAACCTTAGAAGATTTATATGAGCAATGTTCAGACCACATAACTGAATACATAGCGAGCTCTGATGAAGTTGGGCGACGACCCAGAATTTCTTTAATGCGCGCGTACTCATCTGGTTTTAAACCAAGTTCAGCAAATGGTTGTTTGGTATCTGGCGAAGTTAGCGCAATTGCAACGGTATCGAGGCTCACTACTTACCTACCATCGCAGTTAGAGCTGAAGTGAAGAATGGCAATCCATCGGTGCTTGGGCCAGTTAATGAATCGATAGCATGTTCTGGGTGGGGCATCAGGCCAACGACATTGCCGCGTTCATTGGTGATGCCGGCAATTAAATTTCGTGAACCGTTTGGGTTCTCGCCAACATAGCGAGCAATGATTCGATTGTTACCTTCTAGTGACTTTAAAGTTTCATCGTCGCATTGAAATGAACCTTCACCATTTTTCAGCGGAATCACGATTTCTTGGCCTTGGCTGAAATTTGTGGTCCAGACACTCGAGGTGTTTTCAATTTTTAACCTCTGGTCGCGACATAGGAAATGAAGTTCGTGATTTCGAGTTAGTGCGCCTGGCAGTAAATGAGCCTCGCAGAGAACTTGGAAACCATTACATATACCAAGTACGGGCATTCCATTATTTGCTTGGGAAATTATTTCGGTCATCACGGGTGCGAAGCGCGAGATCGCACCGCAGCGTAGGTAATCACCATAAGAAAAACCGCCGGGCAGAATCACCGCATCGACGCCCTTTAGATCGGCGTCACCGTGCCAGAGCGAAACCGGTTCGGCGCCGGCGTATTTGACTGCTCGCGCGGCATCTCGATCATCAAGTGTGCCCGGAAAAGTGACGACTCCAATGCGCATATTTATTCGGCCTTTACGGTGAAGGTTTCGATAACTGGGTTCGCAAGAAGAACTTCGGCAGCTTTTTTAACTTCAGCAATTTGAGCCTCAGTGACATCGCCATCGACAGTGATTTCAAAGCGCTTACCTTGGCGCACATCGGTGGCAAATGAGAAACCCAATCGGGGCAGCGCAGCAGCGACAGCTTTACCTTGAGGATCTAGAATCTCGGGTTTCAACATTACATCGACCACGATTTTTCCCATTTGCTTCTCCCTTGTTAGTACTTAACGCTCTCTGCTTTAAATTCGGTACCGGTAATTTTTAGAAAAGCTGCTTCATAGCGCTGCGCAGTTTTCTCAACAATCTCAGTTGGCAAAGTTGGCGGATTACTTTCGCGATCCCAACCGCTGCTCACTAAATAATCGCGCAAATATTGTTTATCAAAAGAAGGTTGCGAACCACCTGGCTGCCATATCGCGGCATCCCAGAAGCGCGATGAATCTGGAGTTAAAACTTCATCGCCGAGAATTAAATCGCCGTGCGCATCAGCGCCGAATTCGAATTTGGTATCGGCCAAGATAATCCCGCGCTCTTGCGCGATACCAGCTGCAAAGTCATAGATCGCAAGTGTTAGATCGCGCAATTGCGCTGCCGTTTCGCTACCCACGATTTTGGTAGCTGCTAGGAAATCAATATTTATATCGTGGTCGCCAATTTCCGCTTTAGTTGCTGGCGTGAAAATACTATTTGGCAACTTCGAACCATCGAGCAAACCCGCTGGCAGATCATGGCCGCAAACTTTTTGCTCGTTTTTATACTCAGCCCAACCACTGCCAGTTAAGTAACCACGCGCTACACATTCAATTGGATACATAGTTAGTGGTTTAGCAATAACTCCTCGCCCGGCAACTTCGGCGGGAACTGCAGTTGAAATAATGTGGTTTGGAACTAAGTGCTTCAGTTGCTCGAACCACCAGAGCGAAATTTGAGTCAAAACCGCACCTTTATTAGGGATCTCAGTGGGTAGAACCCAATCAAAGGCGGAGATCCGATCGCTAGCCACAATTAATAACTCGCCAATTTCATTGGTATAGAGATCGCGAACTTTTCCAGTGCGCAGATGTGTCCATCCAGTTATCGCAGGCGCTGGTGGCGCACCTGCAACACCGAAGCCGCTCACCGAATAGCGCCAGGTTTGTACTGCGCTGCGGCAGGGTGCGCGGAGGTAATCGCTTCGATGCGATTAACAACTCGAGCAACTTGTTGGCGAGCATCGCCAGTAAATTCGATTGGGTCGCTAATTAGCGCAGCGAGAGTTGGCTCATCAAGTGGTATTCGGGAATCGGCTGCAATTGCGGCAAACATCGTATTTGGTTTTCCTTCGCGCATTGCTAAAGCAGCAGAGACTGCGTGCTCTTTAATAACTTCGTGCGCAACTTCGCGACCAACACCTGCTTTAACAGCGGCCATCAGAATTTTGGTAGTAGCTAAAAATGGTATGTATCGTTCAAGTTCGGCAGCAATAACGGCTGGGAAAGCGCCAAACTCAGCAATTACAGTTAAGAATGTTTCTAGTAATCCATCAATCGCATAAAAGGAATCCGGCAGTGCAACTCGACGAACAACGCTGCAACTAACATCGCCTTCATTCCATTGATCGCCAGCAAGTTCGCTAACCATTGAGGCATAACCATGTAGAACAACAGCTAAACCGTTTACGCGTTCGCAAGAACGAGTATTCATCTTGTGTGGCATTGCGCTGCTGCCAACTTGGCCAGCCTTAAATCCTTCGCTAACTAATTCTGCACCCGCCATTAACCGGATTGAGGTTGCTAGCGATGAAGGCCCCGCAGCAAGTTGAACTAAGGTTGTAACTACATCGTAATCAAGCGATCTTGGGTAAACCTGCCCAGTTGAATCAAGTACATTTTCAAAACCCAGTTCGGCGGCGATTGACTCTTCAAGTTTAAAGTGGGCAGCGCTGCTACCTAGTAAATCGATGGAATCTTGCGCTGTGCCAACTGGGCCCTTGATGCCACGCATCGGATAACGCTCTTGTAGCCCTGTTAAACGGGCATAGGCGAAGAGCAGTTCTTCGGCCGCAGATGCAAAGCGTTTACCTAGAGTTGTAATTTGCGCCGGCACATTATGTGAGCGACCCGCAATAGGTTGCGCTGCATATTGAGCAGCGCGATTACCGAGCGCTGCCAGTACTGCGACAACTTTGTCATGCACGATATTTAAGCCATCGCGAATTTGTAGCGCTTCGATATTTTCAGTTAGGTCCCGGCTAGTCATACCGGCATGAATTGCTTCGTGGCCAGCAAGCGCGTTGAATTCTTCGATGCGAGCTTTTACATCGTGACGCGAAACTTTTTCGCGAGCATCGATAGAAGCTAAATCAACTCTATTAATGACCGCTTCGTAATCCGCAATAACTTGGGCATCGATTGAGTGACCTAAAGTTGATTGCGCGCGCATTACTGCGATCCAGAGTTTGCGCTCTTGCATGATTTTCGCCGATGGCGCGAAAATTGCGCGCATCTCGGTCGATGCATAACGGTTACCTAACAAGCTGGCTGACTCGCCCATTTGATTATCAGCTGCCCTATCCATTGGATCATTCTCTCGCATTTAATTGCCCTTCTCTGCCACCGACGCATTTAGCGCGATGTCGGAACGATAGAAAGCGCCAGCTAATTTAATTTGCGAAATAGCGCGGTATGCCTGATTGCGCGCTTCGGTTAGATCGCTACCGATTCCGGTAACAGTTAGGACTCGCCCACCATTGGCTAATAATTTCTCGCCCTCGTTCTTAGTGCCAGCGTGGAAAATTTGCGTATCTGTAACGCTTGGCAAATTTGAAATCTCTCCACCAATAATTGGGTTAGCGGGATAGCCAGGGGCAGCCAATACAACTGTGACCGCTGAATCGTTGCGCCATTGCAGCGCCACATCATCGAGATCATTGGTTGCCGCTTTATAAAGCAGAGCTGCGAGCGGAGTCTGCAAACGAGGGATTAATACTTGAGTTTCCGGGTCACCAAAGCGAGCATTGAATTCGATGACGCGCAGCCCTTGGTCGGTTAGGGCTAAACCAGCGTAAAGCAAGCCTACGAATGGGGTTCCACGCGCTGCCATCTCGGCGATCATCGGTGCTAGAACTTGAGTGTAAGCATTATCTTCAAGATCAGTTGGCGCCCATGGCAGCGGTGAATACGCACCCATGCCACCAGTATTTGGGCCTTCATCGCCATCGTGTGCACGTTTGAAATCTTGCGCAGGTTGCATCGGAATTATGTTGCGACCATCGCTAATGCCAAAGAGCGAAATCTCGGGGCCAGCTAAATACTCTTCAATTACAACTCGTTGACATTGCATTGCATGATCAATCGCAACTTGACGATCGGTTGTAACGACAACCCCTTTACCCGCTGCTAGTCCATCATCTTTCACCACATATGGTGCTCCAAAAGTATCGAGTGCGCGTTCGATCTCAATTTGCACTGGGCGAACGGTGAAACTTTTAGCAGTTGGTACACCTGCATCGTGCATTACCTCTTTGGCAAAGTTTTTGCTACCTTCGAGTTGAGCCGCAGCTTTTGATGGACCAAAGACCGCAATGCCTGCGGAACGCAATAAATCAGCGGCGCCATTTACTAATGGAAGTTCCGGGCCGATAACAACAAATTCCACGCCAAGTTTTTTGGCAAGGTCAGTGATCGCTTGATTATCTTTTACATCTAGCGCATGACAAGTTGCGAATTGCGCAATTCCTGGATTACCAGGTGCCACATGTAATTCGGTGCAAAAAGTATCTGCGTGTAGTCCTAGTGCTAGGGCGTGTTCGCGACCGCCGCTACCGACTAGGAGAATTTTCATCTTTAGATGAACTCCTTCACAACAATTGTCTCGTCGCGACCCGGCCCTACGCCGATTGCACTCATCGGAGCACCAGAGATCTTCTCGAGGAATGCGACGTAATCTTGCGCATTCTTCGGTAGATCTGAAACTTTACGAGCGCTGCGAATCTCTTCAGTCCAGCCCGGTAGATATTCGTAAATTGGTTTTGCGTGGTGGAAATCTGATTGCGATGCTGGCAGTTCTTCAACGCGCTTGCCATCGATCTCGTAAGCCACACATACTGGAATTTGCTCCCAGCCAGTTAGCACATCGAGCTTGGTTAAGAAGAAGTCAGTCAAGCCATTTACGCGCACCGCGTAACGAGCTATCGGAGCGTCATACCAACCGCAACGACGATTACGGCCAGTTGTTACACCGACTTCACCACCGATGGTGCGTAGTTTCTCGCCATCTTCATCGAAGAGTTCAGTTGGGAACGGGCCGCTACCAACGCGAGTTGTGTAAGCCTTAACGATTCCGATGACGCGACCAATTTTGGTTGGGCCAATTCCAGAACCGGTACATGCACCACCAGCTGTTGGATTAGATGAAGTTACAAATGGATAGGTTCCGTGATCAACATCGAGCAAAGTTCCTTGTGAACCCTCGAGTAGCACAGTCCTACCAGCCTTTAACGCTTGATCTAAAATCAAAACTGTGTCTACAACGTGTGGGCGCAAAATTTCGGCATACTCAAGATATTCCTTGAGTACTTCTTCGACCTCAATATTTTTGCGATTGAAAACTTTGATCAGGATTTGATTTTTATCGCGAAGCGCGGCTTCAATTTTCTGACGCAGAATTGAGGGATCAAAAAGATCTTGTACTCGAATTCCGATGCGATTAATTTTGTCGGCATACGCTGGCCCGATGCCACGTCCAGTAGTACCGATCTTGGAGTTACCCAAGAAACGTTCGGTGACTTTGTCGATGGTGCGGTGATAAGGCGTAATTAAATGTGCATTGGTGCTAATTAGAAGTTTGCTGCAATCAATACCACGTTCGGTTAAATCTTTGATCTCTTGTAATAAAACACCCGGATCAATAACCACACCATTACCAATTACTGGAATTACATTGGGGCTTAAAATTCCAGAGGGCAATAAGTGCAACGCATACTTTTGATCACCGATTACTACAGTGTGACCCGCGTTGTTGCCGCCTTGATAGCGAACTACATAATCAACGCGGTCACCGAGCAAATCAGTGGCTTTTCCCTTGCCCTCATCGCCCCACTGTGCTCCCAGTAGAACTAATGCAGGCATTGGTAAAGCCTTTCTCGCTAATTAATCTCGCTGGTTGATCTTTATTTGCTTGATCTCTATTTGGTTGATCTTTATTTGGGAAGTTGAGTGAAGTTTACTTGCGGGAGGTGGTTCCGGTGGAGCGAAGGTCTTCGCAACCCTTAACGACCCGAGCAGCCATGCCAGCTTCAGCAAGTTTGCCCCAGGCACGTGGGTCGTAAGCCTTCTTGTTTCCAACTTCGCCATCGACCTTAAGTACGCCATCGTAGTTCTTGAAAGCGTGATCAACGATAGGGCGAGTGAATGCATATTGAGTATCGGTGTCGATATTCATCTTGATAACACCGTAATCAAGAGCTTCGCGGATTTCAGAGAGAAGTGAGCCTGAACCACCATGGAATACGAGATCCATTGGCTTGCTACCAGCAGGAAGACCGAGCTTTTCAGAGACTGCCGCTTGAAGTGTCTGCAAAATCTTAGGTTGTAGAACAACATTGCCTGGCTTATATACGCCGTGCACGTTTCCGAAAGTTGCCGCAACCATGTAGCGAGAACTTGGATCAGTACCAAGTGTTTCGATAGTCATGAGTGCATCTTCAGGCGTTGAGTACAACTTGGCATCGTGCTTAGCTTCGATACCGTCTTCTTCGCCACCGACAACACCTATTTCAATTTCCAAAATTGTGCGTGCCGCAACTGAAAGTTTCTGCATTTCAGCTGCGACCTTCATGTTAGTTGGCATATCTACTGCTGAGCCATCCCACATATGTGAATTAAAAAGTGGTGCTTGACCATTCTTGATGCGATTTGCACCGAACTCGAGCAATGGGCGCATGAAACCATCGAGCTTTTCAGCTGGGCAGTGATCGGTGTGAAGCGCAATGTTTACGTTGTAATTCTTCGCGACAACATGTGCAAACTCAGCGAGAGCAACAGCACCATCAACCATGTTCTTAACGGTTGAACCTGATGCGTATTCAGCGCCACCCCAAGAGAATTGAATAATTCCATCTGATTCAGCTTCGGCGAAACCACGAAGGGCTGCGATCAGGGTCTGTGATGAAGAAACGTTGATTGCAGGATATGCAAAGGCGCCAGCTTTCGCGCGATCCAACATATCGGCATAAATTTCCGGGGTTGCAATTGGCATGATCACTCCAGTGGTGGATATGTAAAAGCCGAGCGCATCTTTGGGCCGACTAAAGGCTTACGACATATCCAACCACTTACCCGAGCGTAAGAAAAATTAGCCTCGGGCTTTGGAGTGCCAGTGCCCCGCTAGACCCCTGAATACTTGAGTTTTAGGACCCGCGAGATGATGGTGGCCACGGCCCGAGCTAATTCCGGGATGGTTAGGAACTTAACTAGACCCATTAAGAGTGCAGACATTTCAGACGCCTTTCGGTAAGCGACCACGAGTGTGGTCTTGGGTGATCGAAGGCGGTGATCCTCGCCGATCATTCGAGTTACAAATTTGCTTAGTAGGGTCACTTGTTGATGAAGCAATGCCTAGGAAAAGTTTCCATAGGCGGGTAACCTCAAGCACTATGACTCAAGACTCCTTATCAAATCTCTCCCACGAAGCTCGTACCTTTGCCCCAAGCGCCGAATTTGCCGCGCAGGCAAATGCAAAGGCCAGTCTCTTTGATGAGGCTGAGGCCGACCGGTTAGGTTTCTGGGAGAAGCAAGCAAAGAATCTACTTTGGGATTCACCATGGTCAGAAGTTCTCGATTGGCAAACACCATATGCAAAATGGTTTGTTGGCGGAAAATTAAATGCCAGCGTTAACGCACTTGATCGACATGTTAACGAAGGCCGCGGATCTCGCGTTGCTTTCCATTTCGAAGGTGAACCTGGCGATACGCGCACAATTACTTATGCAGATTTACTAGTTGAAGTTAAGAAAACCGCAAATGCGTTAATTGAATTGGGAATCACCGCTGGCGATCGCGTTGCGATTTATATGCCAATGATTCCGGAAGCTGCAATTGCGATGTTGGCATGCGCGCGCATTGGCGCACCACACTCAGTTGTCTTCGGTGGCTTCTCAGCCGATGCACTGATCTCGCGCATCAACGATGCCGATGCCAAGTTGGTAATTACTGCCGATGGTGGATATCGCAAAGGTGCAGCATTTGCACTAAAGCCAACTGTCGATGAAGCATTATCAAAGCCAAATAACGTCTCGAAAGTTTTGGTGGTTAAGCGCACCGGCCAAGAGACTTCGTGGAATTCAGCAACCGATGTTTGGTGGCATGAGATTGTTGATCGCCAAAATACCGAGCACATTGCGCAGGCTTTTGATGCCGAACACCCGCTATTTATTCTTTACACCTCGGGCACAACCGCAAAGCCAAAGGGCATTTTTCACACCACTGGCGGCTATTTAACACAGGCGGCATTTACTCATAAAGCGGTCTTTGATCTAAAAGCTGAGACTGATGTTTATTGGTGCACCGCCGATATTGGTTGGATTACCGGCCACTCATATGTGGTTTATGGCCCACTAATTAATGGTGCAACTCAAGTGATGTATGAAGGAACTCCCGATACACCACATAAAGGTCGCATCTTTGAATTAGTTGCAAAATATAAGGTCAGCATTCTCTATACCGCACCAACCTTGATTCGCACCTGGATGAAATGGGGCGATGAATTTCCAAAGGCACACGATCTTTCTTCGTTGCGATTACTTGGTTCCGTTGGTGAACCAATAAATCCAGAAGCCTGGATGTGGTACCGCGAAGTTATCGGGGCAAATCGCTGCCCAATAGTTGATACTTGGTGGCAGACCGAAACTGGTGGAATCATGATTTCACCTTTGCCTGGTGTAACAGCAACTAAACCTGGTTCTGCGATGGGACCAATTCCGGGCATCAGCGCAAAAGTTGTTGATCAAAATGCGGTTGAAGTTGGTTTAGGTCACGGTGGTTTCTTAATTCTCGATAAGCCATGGCCAGCCATGTTGCGCGGTGTTTGGGGCGAAGACGAGCGATACAAAGAAACTTATTGGTCACGCTTTAAGGGGATTTATTTTGCCGGTGATGGCGCCAAAATCGATGAAGATGGTGCACTCTGGTTATTAGGTCGCGTTGACGATGTAATGAATGTTTCTGGTCACCGCATTTCAACTACTGAAGTGGAATCGGCGCTAGTTAGCCACCCAGAAGTTGCTGAAGCAGCTGTCGTTGGCGCAGCAGATGCGATGACTGGTCAAGGAATCGTGGCCTTCGTAATTCTGCGCGGTGGCGTTAATCATGGCGAGAGCGAGAAGTTGATCCAAGATCTACGTGCTCATGTTGCTAAAGAGATTGGTGCGATCGCTAAACCACGCCAAATCGTGGTGGTAAATGAGCTGCCTAAGACCCGAAGCGGCAAAATCATGCGTCGTTTGCTTAAAGATGTGGCTGAACACCGTGCAGTTGGTGACTCAACCACCTTGGCAGACCCAAATGTTATGAAGCTGATTTCTGAAGGACTTAACTCTTCTAAGGATGAAGATTAAGCCAGTCTTTCTTCAACTTTAATTTGGCTTAGCGGTTATAAGTTCGCTTCGCTGAAGTAAAGGAGCTGCCAAATTCAATAGATAGCGAGTTATCGCTATTTACTTGCAGAATCACTTTCGTGATCACCGAACCTGGTGCAATTGTGTAGCCAACCGGTCTTGGTTCTGTAGAACCTTCGGCACGCACGGGCGACCCTGGCGGATCAATATAAGTAACTTGTGCCAGATCGTAAATAACAGCACCGGAACTTGTAGTTAATTTATCTGGCGCAGGTTGATTGGCACCAACCGATATTAGGAATTGTGTCGAGTCACCATTTGAATCTTTATACCAACCAATTGAGAGAATCCATTTCTGAATATCAACTTCATGGTGCGCGATAGCCAAGTGACTCCAGGCATAATAATTTTTTCCAGAGACTGATACACCCATAACTTGTGAAGTTGCATTTTCGTAATCAGAGTTTGGATTACCGCCATATCCATTGGTTCCGGCTAAGAACCAGTTTCCCGCAGCAGAACCGACTACATCTTGGTCAATTTTTCCGACTCTTGGCGAGGATGTGCGCTGCAAAACATTTTCCATCGCGCTTCGAATTTCATCAGTAAAGAAAGGTAAGTAATCGACCGTATATGGTTTAGAAGTATCCCCGGTTAAATAGGAATAAACATTTGAAAAGCCAGATAGGAACTTGGTGCCATCGAATACATTGAAATCCAGCATATTGTCACGCTGGCGACCAAATTCTTCACCGGCTTTGATAGGAATACTTAAAGTTGTATATCCACTTCCGTTCAGCTTCTTGAAAGCTTCGGCTAGTACACCAGTTCCTCTATTTAAAACCATATATACGCTAAAGACATTACAGCCATGATTAATTACTACCCGATAGCTAGTTGGGGAACCTAAATTACTAAGTTCGGTAATAACACCATCTGCTGGTGCAGTGATTGGAATGTAATCATTTTCAGTTCGGCTAGCAGGTGCTATAGATAGAGTTTTAACGCCTAAATATGCGTGATCGATCGGTGTTACGTGATCGCCCACCATCATGCCGTAAGGAATCGATGGGGCTAATTTATCTAATGGCACAACAGGTTTGGTGAACTTAATTGTTGAAGGCGAACAAGTTGGTTCGGCTGTCATTGGTGGCATCATCACTTGGGTAAGAGTTGGGTACCAAGCTGGACGCGATGTGTAACCTCCAGAAGGAGTGGCAGGAATATCTGCCTGCATTGCGTACTTAACAATGCCACCTTTACAGGCAGCAACTAGGTTTCCATTCCAACCGATCTGGCCATCGTTGCTGCACTTAGAACCTAATGCACCAAGTGCAAAAGTTATTTGTTGACTTCCGGAACCATTACTTGAATTTCCATTAGCTTGCGCAGGGCGCCATGAATATTTACCATCGCCGCTACCTTTGGTACAAAACAGAACTACGCCATTTGCATCTTTGGCACTTGTTGGGCCGGCTGAATCACATAAGAAGCCCTCGACGACACTTGCGGAGCTTGCGTTATTACCCGAACTTGAACCACCGCCTGAACCAGAACCGCCACCTGATCCATTTCCGCCGCCGGATCCGGAACCACTTCCAGATTGAGAACTTGCAGAAGTAGTTGGAGTTGGCGAAGGAGTTGTTGACACACTCGCTGAAGGTGAGGCGCTTGGTGATGCACTTGGGCTTGGTGATGCACTTGGGCTTGGTGATGCACTTGGGCTTGGTGATGCACTTGGAGTGGCTGATGCACTTGGGCTTGGTGATGCACTTGGAGTGGCTGATGCACTTGGGCTTGGTGATGCACTTGGAGTTGCTGAAGCACTTGGAGTTGCTGAAGCACTTGGAGTTGCTGAAGCACTTGGAGTTGC
>Ga0214923_10007532_pt1 | contig 11851 bp, 26 predicted proteins | sample LL1510_MetaG_FD_177993 | JGI IMG/M metagenome (GOLD analysis project Ga0214923, IMG submission 177993) | Freshwater microbial communities from Lake Lanier, Atlanta, Georgia, United States - LL-1510 | ecosystem: Environmental > Aquatic > Freshwater > Lake | place: USA: Georgia | collected... | reverse complement strand
TGCGTGCACCCCCATCAACCAGCTCGACCTCGACACGCTCCCCACGGGCGCGGCGATCAAGGTCCTGCACGCATCCGTTTCGCAGCAGGCCGCGCAGGTCGAGGCGCTGCACGCGGACATCACGGAGATCAAGACGTTGGTCAAGTCCGCCACGATGACGGCGCGGCTATTGGTCGCGTCGGTGCCCGTGGTCGCGGCCCTCGCGAGCGCGGTGATTTGGGCCATCCTTCACATATCGGTCAAGCCATGAAACAACTCGACTGGCAGCACATCGCCCTAATCGCCCTCGCGCTCGCGGGCGGCATCGCGTGCGTCTGGCGTCCCGCCGTCGCGCAGTACATCGGCCCGCTGCTCGGCGTGCTCGTGCCGCTCGCGCTCGGCAAGACGCCCCCCGGAGGCTCGGATGGAACGTGACGTGTTCTTGGTGATCGCCGGTATCGGCGGCGGGCTCACCCTGATCGGCGCGATGTGCCAGCGCCCCGCCCCCGACCCGGAGAGCGCGACGTGCGTGAGCGCGCGCGCGGCCCTCGAGCTGCGATGCGTAGACCAGTCGAGCACGCGCGACGAGGCCGACCGGTGCCGCGCGGCGGTGCGTGCGGCGCACGACTGCGTGACGGACGGAGGCGTGCATGAGTGAGCAGATCGCACGCGCAGCCGTTGAGCTTGCCGTCGGCATCGTGAGCACGTTCTCGCCGCTCGCCGCTGCGGTGCTCCGCAACGGTGCGGCGGTCGCGTTCGCGGTGCTCGAGCACGAGCGCACGGGCAACGTGGTTGCGGCGCAGCAGGCGGCGGATCGGCTCGTCGACCTGGTCGAGGACCTGAAGTTCGGCCCCAAGTGATCGCCACGGTCGACGTCTCCGGCTGGAACGCCCCGCTGGACTGGTCGCGCGTCGCGGCGGCGGGCATCTCGGTCGCGTGGGTCAAGGCCACGGACGGCCTCGGCTCGCCCGATGCGCGGTGGGCGCTGCACACGTCGCAGGCGGCTGCGGCGGGGCTCATAGTTGGGAGCTACCACTACCTCCGCATTCGCCACGGTCGCCCGCAGGACGCGCGGCAGCAAGTCAGGGAGTACCTAGGCCGGTGGCGCGCGCACTGGCAGCTCCGTCCGGTGCTCGACGTCGAGAGCGGCGGCAACGAGGCCGCGACGAGCGCGGAGTGGTCCAGCGCGGTCTGCGATGCCGTGGCCGAGGTGGAGCAGCTCGTCGGCGTGTCGCCTGTGATCTACACGTCGCGAGGCGAGTGGGAGGGGCGCGGACTCGGTGCGTTGACGTCGCTCGACAGGTGCCCGCTGTGGCTCGCCTGCTACGGCGCTACGGCGACGGTGCCGAAGCCGTGGGGGGAGTACGCGCTGTGGCAGTACACGGGCGACGGCGTGATACCGGGCGTGCCGGGGGTGTTCGACCTGTCGCGCGGTGAGAGCGCTGAACGGCTCCTGACGAACCTCGCGGCGGTGCCGTAGGTCACCGAATCAGCGTGCGCCATGCGAGCGCCGCCACGGCTGAAACTTGTCCGTTTCCAAGGGCGCGCAGTCGGTCCATCCGAGAGGCCACCCCATCAGCCACTCGACCCACGTCGGGTTCAGTTTCCCACCAACTGACGCGGAAAGAGTCGGCGTGTTGCGCGTCGCCTCGGATGGTGCGTTGAGCTCCTTCGCGTTGTGCGCGGTCGGCGTGGGCCATAGATTGCGATGCGCGGGCCACTTCTGCATTGACGGCGCCATCATGTTTGCTTTGGCGGTCGGCGTCGGTAGCAACGATCCAGATTCGCTCTCGCAGGTGCGGCGCACCAACGTCGGCAGCGGATAACACGCCCCAGCGCGCATCGTACCCCAGCGCGGCCAAGTCTCCGAGTACGCGGCCAAGCCCTCGAGAAGTGAGCATTGGGGAGTTTTCCACGAATGCGTATCGCGGTCGTACTTCGCTAATGATGCGTGCCATATGTGCCCACATTCCGCTTCGCTCGCCGTCGATGCCTGCTCCGCGACCTGCGGAGCTAATGTCTTGGCACGGAAAGCCTCCCGAAACGACGTCAACAACGCCTCTCCACGGTCGTCCGTCAAAGGTCTGGACGTCGTCCCAAATTGGAAACGGCGCAATGCTGCCGTCGTTCTGCCGTGCGAGTAGTATGCTTGCGGCGTAGGGGTTCCATTCAACGGCGCAGACGGTTCGCCATCCGAGCAAGTGCCCGCCGAGTATGCCTCCACCAGCGCCCGCGAATAAAGCCAGCTCATTCACTGTGTCTCCTATGGTCTAAGGCAGCATAACCGCCCCGTAGAGCGCCCCGCAGGCTGGAGGGGGATAGGGCCTGCGGAGCGCACTGCGAAGCGGTTACGGGTCAGAACAGAGCCGTCTGGTGCGCCTTGTCGGCGTTCGCAAGCCGCTCGCGCGCGAGGTCGGCGTACACCAGCTCGACGCCTACGACCTCGTCCCAGCCCGCTCGCAACGCGCCAATCATCTCGGACCCCGACCCGGCGAACGGGACGAGCAGCCGCGCGCACGTCACCCGCGATCAACGTCCAACGCTCACCCACTCACCACCTCCAGCCCCAGCGCCATTGACCCCCACACGAGCCGCAGCGTGTGCGCGTGCCGCAGCGCCTCCTCGCGCGTCGGCCATGCGTGAGCCTGAGCGCGCGAGGTCCACGTCTGCGCCGCACTGGCGTAGCGGCCCGCTCGGGTGACGTACCAGATCACCACAGCACCTCGCCCTCTTCCACGCGCACAGCCTGCCCCGCGCACGGCGAACAGATCCATTCCCCGTCGTCCTCCTGCCAGCGCGCGCAGCAGGCCGGGTCGCCGTGCTCGCCGAGGTCGACGAGGCACGGGCGGGCGCGGGAGCAGCCGCAGACCCTACACACGCGACACGCTCCTGCACTCGCACCGCTCCAGCGCGTACCCGCACTGGTGACACTCGCCTCGAGCCACGCACCGTGCCACATACGCGCCCTTATACGCGCGCCACGTTGCGAGGCACGGCGCACACCGCGCACCGGTCGCGGACGCGCCACAGGCCACGCACAGGCCCGCAGCACGCCGCCTCCAGTATCGCGCCCGCTTGTGGACCGGCCCGCTCACCCGCGCCCCCGGCAGTACGGGCAGCGGAGGGCCGCGTCGTCGCCGCCGCCGCTACCGCCGCAGAACGCGCACTCGCCGTCGTCCTCGTCGTCGGGCTCGTTGCACTCCGCGCAATAGCCGTCGTCGTCTAGGGCCGCGTCGCTGACCTGATCGCAGCCGACGCACACGCGGCACGCCATGCAGTAGCCGTCGATCACGCCCACGTCCTCGCCGCAGTTCTGGCAACTCACGAGCGCCCCCGGAGCACGTCGACCGCGCTACGCTCGCGCAGGGCGTCGCGCGTCTGGAGTGCGGCTAGCAGGTCGCCGACAAGCTCGACCACGCGAGCCAGCTCGGCCCGCGCCTCGTCGCGCTCGCGGGTCGCGCGGTCTAGGCGCGCCAAGAGGTCCGCGCTCACAGCCGCACCCACTCGGCGCACGTCATCGACTGCCACGCTCCGGCAGGCAGGCCGCGCGCGACGCACAGCCAACCCAGGCGCAGGGCGATGCTCTGGCGGCGGATCACGCGGGCACCTCAGCCGAGGCCGCGTACGCGCGCCAGATGGCCACTTGGTCCGACGTCTCGCCGTCCACTGCAACCGCGCGCTGATTGAACACGGCAAGGATAGCGACCACACGCCGCGCCTGCTGCTCCGTGTCCCACGCGCCCAGCCGGTCCCACGTCCGAAGCGCGTGCGAGTAGATCCACACCACCATCACATCACCTCCACAGCAGGCACCCACGCGGCACCCGCGCGAACGTCGGCGCGCACGTCGTCAAAGTTGGGCCAGTCGACCAAATCGCACGAGGCCTCGAGGGCCGTCCACACGTCGGCGGCGAGAACGTGGATCGTCTCGTCGCCGCGCATCAGGCGGTATTCCCGCAGCATCAGCGGCCCCCCTGGATGAGCATCGCGTGGAGCGCGTGCGATCGGCGGCGACACTCGCGCAGCGACTCCAGCGACTCCGCGTCACCCAAGCGAATCAACCGGATTGCCCCGCGCGCCAATCGGCGGAAGCTCGCAATGGTCTGCCGCGTCAAGAAGTCCGCGCGCTCGTCGCTAATGCTGTAATCCGTGCTCATCTTCCCATCCTCCTGTTCGGCGCCGTCAGCGTCGATAGGGAAACAGTACACACGTTCGATTCGTTGCGCAAAGAAAATCGTACACACGCGATGACGATTTCTCACCCCAGCGCGGCCCACGGCGGGAGCGCGCCCCACTCGCGCCGCCAGTTGCGGCGCACCTCGGCGCCCGTTGCGAGCTGGAGCCACGCGTCGAGCTCCTGACGGCGGGTTTCTGGCGCGGACGCGCGCAGTCGGGCGAGGCGTTCAGCGGCCCACGTTGCGCGGCTCATCACAGCACCTCCGCGATCAGCGCTTCAACCTGCTCGTCGCTATAGCCGCACACGGCCTCGTAAGCCGCCTCGAGCACCGCAGCCACGTCGGCCACGTCCGCACCGCGCACGCGGCGGTCGCCGTCGGTGTCGGTGGCGATGTCGTGGTCGATGTCCGCGCCGGGGAACGTTGCACGCAGGCGCGCGGCGCACTCGGTCGCGTAAGCGTAATCCAGCGCGGCGCGCTCCTCGGAGCTGCACTCGCCCCAGTACGGCGCGGACTCCCAGATGGTGATCGTGGCGGGCTCGCCCTCGACGTAGCAGGACTCGCCATCAACCGAGATGACGCCTGCGCCGCCGTCGACGCGCGCGGCCTCAAGGCTCGCACGGTACTCGGTCGCGGTCGCGGTGCGGATGACGTTGCCGGTGGTGTAGTTGCAGAGGTTCATGGTGTGGGCTCCTTGTGTCGCCGCCGCTCATTGCGTCGTCGATGGTCAAACTGTACACACGCCCTTCCCGTTGCGCAAAGAAAATCGTACACACCGCGTGACGATTTCTGCGCCGCCCCTATTTTCGGCTACATTCCGAGCATGGACCTCTACTCGCGCGCCCTCGCGATCGTGCTCGCCGCCAAGTACGACGCGATCGACTTCACGCCGCCCAAGGCCGTACGCGAGGAGGCGAAACGCGGCCTCCGCTGGCGTCGCGAGTACAATCGCGGCGGGACCGAGGTCGGCGTAGCTCGAGCGCGGGACCTAGCAGGCGGACGCACGATTAGCCCGACCACGGCTAGGCGCATGAAAGCGTATTTCGACCGCCACGAGTCGGACAAGGACGGCAAGGGCTGGTCTCCCAGCGACGACGGCTACCCCAGCGCGGGGCGGATCGCGTGGGCGCTGTGGGGCGGGGATGCGGGGCGGAGCTGGTCCGCGAAGCTCGTGCGGCGTATGAACGCGGCGGACGACGAGGGCTAGGTGGTCGCCTGCGCAATCAGCCGCAGCACGGCCTCCTCCACCACGCGAGATGCGGTCGTCTCGTGCGTCGCGGCGTATTCGCGCAGCCGTTCGGCGGTCGCGCTGTCGAGCGTGTAGTTGTAGCGGCGGCGGACTCGTTTTTCGCTCATGGCGGTACACACTAGCACGCCGCGTGTGTACCGTGCTACTGATTCCGCGTGCTCATCGTCGCCGTTGTCGTCCTCGCGTGGCTGGTGGTCCATGACCTCCGACGCTAAGCCCTCGTACAAGATGCGGCGCGCGCTCAGGCTCTGCCTCCGCTGCTGCGCTCCGGCGGGCGAGTATCTGCACTGCGAGCCGTGCCGCGCCGAGCTTCGCCTCTACGCGCGCGACCGTTCCAGGCGCCTGACCGGCAGCACGGGCCTGCGGCGGACGTGCTCGAGGTGCGACGAGTCGGGACACAACGTGCGGACGTGCCCGCATGGCTGAGCTGTACCTAGCGCGCGAGCCGTACGACGACGACGCGAAGGCGTGGCTGGCGCGCAGCGGGCACTACCTCGACAACCCGCCGCCCGGCGCGCTGTTCTGCGTCGTGGCTCGTCGCGCTGTGCCGGGGCTGTTCGGGCCAGTTGGGGGGGGGCGCGTGGGTATGGTGCTCGTCGGTCGACCTGTCGCGCGGGCGCTCCCGCAAGACGGCAGCGTCGGCGAGGTCACGCGCCTAGTTTGCGTGGACGCCCCGTACGGCACGCCGAGCGCGCTACTGCGGGCGGCTGCTGAAGAGGCGACCCGGCGCGGGATGGCCGCGATCATCAGTTACCACGACCGCACCAAGCACACGGGCTGCGTGTACCGCAAAGCCGGATTTCGTAAGGACGGCGTCGTAGAACCAAAGCCGGGCGCGTGGGGCTCTCGCACCGGACGACGCAGCGCCAACTACGACGCAGCGCCTAAACGCCGTTGGCGTCTCGACCTGCGTACACACCGCGCCTAGACACCCGGCCCGCGCGTGGGTACACTGCCCGCCCCATGCTCACTGTCGCACAACTCGCCGCCTGGATTGCCGCTCTCCCTCTGCTCGCGGACGGCCACGGCCATCCAATCCCGCGCCCGGACTGGGTCGCGCCCCTCGTCGCGGAGGTCGTGCTGACCGAGGCGCACCCGTACGACGACCCGTACGAGTTGGCCGCGACCCTCGATGTTGTCGCCGCCCACGAATCCGCCTACCACCCCGGGGCCATCGGCGACCGAGGCCGGTCCTGCGGCCTGGGCCAGACCCCCTGCCGCCGCACCCCCCGCGACCCTCGAGGCCAGCTCGCCCTCGCGCTCCAGCTCCTCGCCAACGACTGCCCCGACCCCCTGTGGCTCTACGCGTCGGGCAGGTGCGCAACCAGCTACGCAGCTCGAGCCATGCGCGCCGCCGTCGTGGCCCGCCTCGCCCTCGCCCCCGCGCCAGTGGCCCTAGCTGCCCCGTAGACGCGCCCGCACCCGCCGCCGCACCCTGCCCCCGTCCCTGCCCCTGCGCGCGCGCCTGTGGGGCCGTGACGCGCCGTGTCAGACGCCCCTCCCTCCGTGGCCTCTGGGAACGCTGCCGCACTGCGTCAACGTGCCGGGCTCGAGGTGGGCCAGGCCGTGCCATGCCGCACCGCGTCAGGACCCCCACTCGGGGGCCGTCGCGCGCGAGGGGGGCGGGGGTCGGCGGGGGAGGGATACCCCCACAGACTCCCGCAAAGTGTACGCACCCCTACCCGCCTGCACAACCTGCACAACCCTGCACAACCTCGTCAATCGGGGGGGTTGTGCAGCCATTCGTCAACGTATTCAATAAGTTGAGCCTCCTGCACAACCTGCACAACCGAATCGGGGGGGAAACCTTTTACCCTCTGGCTACCCTTTACCCCCCCCTTTTCCCCTTCCCTCTCCTGTGTATACGTAGATTTAGGTTGTGCAGGTTGTGCAGTTGAGAAATCGGGCTGAATCTGGCCGTCATCTGCTGCACAACCTCCTGCACAACCCTGCACAACCGCAATATCCTGCGGCCGATACACGCGCACCCTCATTCCGTGCTGTGTTTCCTGCCTCGGCAGCCATCCGAGCCTGCGCAGAACGGCCCCAGCGCGTGTGGACTCGGCCCGCCCCCGGAACCGCGCCTCCAGCTCAAGGGCATCGGCGAGCACCTGGGCGACGGTCACGCCATGCGCGGCGCGTGCGGCGTCCTTGCGGAGCCACATGTCGATCGTGATCTGCCAGGGATCCTCCTGATAGCGGTCGTCCTGCTCCCGCTTGGCGTGCGCGACCACGTCGCGGTCGGTCAGGTGCCAAGGGTGCCCGGCGTCGTACAGGTGGACGGCTTCGGCGAGGAGCTGGGCGCGGTCGGTACGCAGGGCGTCCACGTCGACGACCCCGGCGACGCGCACGGGCCAGAACCGGCGCCCGCCTGTCTCGTCGTGGAGGTATGCGTGCTGGTTGGTCGTGCCGGCGAAAAGGCAGTGACGGGCGAAGTCCTTAGCGGCCTTGGCGTACGGCGGGCGGTAGTTGTCGCTGGTGCGCGAGAGGAAGCCTTTGAACGTGTCGACGTCGGTCTTGCGCATTGACGCCAGCTCGCCGACCTCGATCAGCCACTTGCGGCGCATCTGGATGGGCGTCTCTTTCGGGTCGATGCCGCCGCTGATCTCGAGGTACCACGCATCGCCCGCGAGCACGGCAAGGGCGGTGGACTTGCGTGCGCCCTGCTCGCCCTCAATCACCAGCATCGTGTCGACCTTGCATCCCGGCGCCATGACGCGGGCGACGAGGCCGACGAGAAACGCCGAGCCGACCGCGCGGACGTAGGGCGAGTCGACCACGCGCAGATACCGGGTCAGCCAGCCATCCACGCGCGCGGTGCCGTCCCAGTGCAGATCGCGCAAGAAGTCGCGCACGGGGTGGAAGCTATGCGCCATCGCGGCGACCCGCAGCGCGGCAACGCAGTCCGTCTCGGAGATGCGCACGGCGTAGGCGCGGTGAAACCAAGAGTGTAGCCGCGTGCTGTCCTGCTCCGTCCACGCGCCGCACGTCGAGCCGGTGCCGTCGTAGGCGTGCCACGGCGCATCGGTCAGCGTCACGACCTCTTCGCCGAACTCGTCGAACGCGATCACCCCCTGCCAGCGCGGATCGCATCGCAGGATGGTGATCGCATTGCTGACGCACGAGCGGACGGTGAGACGACCGGTCGTCTCGTTCACGTTCCAACTTAGCGTCCGCATCCAGTGCAGCGCGTCGGGGATGTGCTCGAGGTCGTACAGCGGCGGGAGCGTCTGCGTAGGCCCGTCGATCACAAGCTCGTCCCACGCCTTGCGCGCGGCCTCGCTTGCATCTGGTGTGAGTTGGATCGCCTTCTTCTTCGCCATGATCACCCCATGGGCACCAGCCCCAAGGGAGCGCGCGAGTGTGCAGTCGGGAGGGGGTCGCCCGCACTCACGCGCTCACTTGGAGCCGCTGCCGTTGCTAGTCATCGCCACTGCACGGCGACGCGCACACCATACCCGCAGGCCGCGCCCGGTCAACAATAGCCAGCGCGCTCTCGACGTCCCACGCTACGCCCCCGATGCCCCCGTGCGCCTCGAGCTGCGCAAGCCACGCGAGCTGGGAGGCGAGATGCTTGGACGGCTTGCCGCGCGGGCGCTCAAGCTTGACCTCGATCGCCACGAATCGGCCCCACGCGCAGGCGATCAGGTCCGCGCTCCCGTCCGCGAGCCCGTAGCGGATCAGACGCCCGGTCGCGTCGGGCAGTGCGCCCGTGTTGTTGCGGTAGACGACCACGCCGGGGATGCGGCTCAGCGCGGCGCGGACCTCGGCGACAACGTTGGACTCGGTGCGCTTGCGAGGGACGCGCTCAGGGAGTTGCATCGTCGTCCGAGAGGCCAACGGAGCCGACCGAGTCATTGTAACACGACCGACAAGCGCCATGACGGCGCAGCGATTTGCGCGCAAGTAGCTCCTCCGTGCCACAGATACAGCGCGTACGATAAAGACGATTTCCCGAGCCGTCGCGATGCTCTGTTAGCTCAATCACCGTGCGCAGATTGAACTCGCGTCCAAGTGTTTCGTAAACGTAGTGCGCGGTCCCCATGGGGGCCGTTACCTTGGCGATTTCACGACGAAAACAACCGCAAGAAGTCGTCGCTCCGCGACGCAGCGAGTCTGCTCGGATCGTCTTTCGTTTCCCGCAGTCGCACACGCAGATAAACGTCTTGTGCGGCCCGTCGTTCTTGCCAAAAGCCCGCAAGACAAGTCGACCCACGCGCGTACCAAGCATGGCATTCATGTCGATACGCTTGTACGGCCTCTTACTCCGCTTGCGCTTACGTTTTTGTCTAGCGTTCGCGGTGTAGTCGCTGACAAGTTGAATCATGTAGCACCCGCCTTTGCTCGCAGACTTGCGCTTGGAAAGTGTCCGTAAACGGCCTTGAACTTGTAGAATGCACTCACGGTCTTGTGCCCTTTCGCACGGGCCTCGGACACCCACCGCGCGAGCCGCACCGCGCGCTTGTCCTCCGGCTCAACCTGCATCGCGGCCTTCCACGGCTCAAGCTGCCCGCCGACCACGACCAGCTCCCCGCGCTCATCCCGCTCGCACTGGCAGTCCGTCAGCGCGAGGCTGCACACGCGACAGAACCCTTCCGCCGCCTGCCCTTGCCGCTGGATGCCCGTGCCGTCAAGCGAGTAGACGCGGTCCTCCGTCGGTGACCCGTGCTCGTTCGCGACGCCCGCGAGGTCGAGCAAGAGCGCGCGCTCCTTCGACGGGTGCGGCCTGAGCGCCCGCCCCGTCATCTGGATGTAGAGCCCCGCCGACCCGCAGCCGCGCGCCAGGATGACCGTGCGCGTGTGTGGCGCGTCCCATCCCTCGGTGAGAATCGCCACGTTGACGAGCGCGCGCGTGCGCCCGCTCGCGTACCGCGCCAACCGCGCGTCCCGCTCCTCGTCGGCGAGCTTGGCGTGCATGACCTCAGCGGGGACGCCAGCGGCGACGAAGTCGGACGCGAAGCCCTCGCACTGCGCGACCGTCGAGCCGAACACGACCGCCGCCGAGCCCGCCGCGTGCGCGAGGTAGGCATCGACCGGGCGCTGCATGATCTCTCGACTCTTGAGGCGGTGACCGGTGCTCATAATGTCGCACGGCACGATGTGGCCCGCGCTCAACAACTCGCTGTATTGCGCCGCGACGATCAGCTCCTCGAAACCCTCCAGCGCCCGCCCGTCCGCGCGTTCCGGCGTCGCGCTCAGCCCGACCCGCACGCGCCCCTCGTATGCCTGCGCAACCCGCGACCAGTCGCCCCCGTCGCCTAGGTGGTGCGCCTCGTCGAAGATGACCACGTCCGCCTCCGGTGCCTGTCCTGAGACGGCAGCCGCCTGATACGTCGTGAGCGTCACGCCGTCGCGCACACCGAACTCGCGCAACGTGTCCCGTCCCTGCGCGACAAGCTCCCGCCGATGCGCGAACCACGCGACACGCGACCCACGCGCACGGGCCGCAGCCGCGATGCCCGCCGCCATGGTGGACTTGCCAGCCCCCGTGGGCGCGACGAGGAGGAGCGACCGCTTGCCAGCACGGAGCGCGGCGCGGCATTGCTCGATTGCGCGGGACTGGTAGGAGCGTAGTTGACGCATCGCGTGGGGTATACGCGGTGCGCCTTGGTTCGTCAAGGGTGTTGACAGTGTGCCGGGGATATCCTACGGTACGCGGCATGGCAACGAAACCCAACAAGGCATCGCAGCAAATCGGTATCAAACTCAACCCCACGGAGGCGAAGGTCGCGCACGCCGTCGCCCGCAAACTGGGCCTCAACGTCCAGAACGCGATCCGATTCCTCTTGAAGCGCGAGCACGACGCGCAGACCGGAGGCCAAAATGCCTAACTGGCGCAGCATGGTCGACAAGACCTATCTCGGCGCCTGGGATATCCCCCGCGACGTGACCGTGGAGATCTCCGAGGTCCGCAGCGAGCTGTTGAAGTCCCGCGAGAACCCCAGCGGCAAGCGCAAGGTCACGATCGCGTTCCGTGGCGCGCGTAAGCGGTTGGTCGCCAACTCGACGAACTGTACGACCATCGAACAGATGTACGGCCCGAACACCGAGCAGTGGATCGGCAAGCGGATCACGCTCTACGCGACCACGACCTCGGTCGGCGGTCGCGGGAGTGTGCCATGCATCCGCGTCCGCCCCGCCATCCCGCGCGGGCAAGCGGAGCAAATCGAGGAGCGCGACGTCGACCCGGAGATCCGCGCCACGCAGGATGAGGCGTTTGAGAGTGCCGACGATGGGCCGTGACCCGTACGACGACCTCGGCGACGCGCCGAGCAATCCGACCCGCTGCCGCTGCGGCTCGCCCGTGGCGCAGTGGGAGCGGCTGATCCACGCGAGGCCGCTGCGCGATGGGTGCGCGGAATGGCTGCGTGAGCATGACTGGGTGACTAGGAGGAGCAACAATGAGCATTAGTTTTAGCAATCTCAAGCACATGGCCCTAAGCCCGGC
>Ga0214923_10007531_pt1 | contig 11853 bp, 5 predicted proteins | sample LL1510_MetaG_FD_177993 | JGI IMG/M metagenome (GOLD analysis project Ga0214923, IMG submission 177993) | Freshwater microbial communities from Lake Lanier, Atlanta, Georgia, United States - LL-1510 | ecosystem: Environmental > Aquatic > Freshwater > Lake | place: USA: Georgia | collected 2015-10-15 | reverse complement strand
CGAGTTGTTCACATCAGCCACACGCAGACGAAGACCCGAAAGCGGTTGAACCACTGAGAAGTGACGCGTGATGTTCAAGGCGTCGACCGAGTTCACTCCACCCCAAGGCTTGTTGGTCTGGTACTGCAGTGTATAAGCTCCGGGAGGAACCGGACCGAAGTTGAAGTCACCCGTAGCATTGGTGATCACAGAGGTAATTTGCGTGCCACCTGCCAACAACCGCACTGTGGTATTGGTCATTGGCGTTTGTGAGGTATTGTCGTAGCAGGGTTCCGGAAACGGGGGGTTGAATGGTACCCGCCACGCTCACCACCACGGTATCGCTGCGGCTACAAGTACCATCGCTGCCCGTAAGTACATAGGCGGTGGTTGTAACGGGACTCACACTAAGTGTATCGCTGGTACCTAACTGCGTACCGGTCAAATCACTCCAAGTAAACGAAATAGTAGACCCGTAATAGATACGGCCCCTCCAGTAACGAGGCGCACAACAGGTTGTCCAGTTGGTGCACATTCCCTCGCCATTGTTGATGACAAGATCCGCATTGGAGAAATCAACTCCCGATAACGAATAGCGATTGTTGTATTGCAGGTAAATACCATAAACCTGACCCGAAGCAATCGTAAAACCGCTGATGGGCATGGTAACGACGGACGTGGCGGTTGCCGGGTTAATCGTGTAGGTGCCTTCCAATGTCCAAGCAGCAATATTGGTTTGGAATCCTGTTTTCGTGCCCACCTTGTAGTAAACGCTAACCGTTTGCGTACCTGCCGTTGTGGGTAGTACATCGAAACCACTAATGAAGATGTTGGCACTGGGCGCACGAAGGTCAAACATAAATCCACCACCACAGGAGGTTGCCGCTGCCTGCGTGAGGTCACCTAAAATTCCGCTTGGACCTTGAACGGTATTGCTGCGCAGGGTAACCGAGGAACCCAGCGCAATGGTCGTATCCTGGCCCGCAGAGAATGAGAAGGCCTCGCGAACTGTTTTGCGGGCCGTGTCATTTGCAGCCCGAGTGTCGGTCGACAAGGAGGTCCAGGCACGTAGCGTATGAACCGCAGGGCCATACATATTCGCACGGGCATTGAATGTATACTGGATTGTTTGGCCTAATGCAACCGGGTCGCTCACAATTTCAGTCACTGCAGCACCCCCGCTCAACGAATAACTCACCGGGAATCCTGATTGGGTCGTAGTGCCGAAATTGGTGATGGCCACCGTAACCTGTTGCTGTGCTGAAAACACACAGGTATTGGTTGGGTTGACGATGTTGGTGACCCCAATATCGTTGGGTGACGGTGCAATAATATTCACCGAAAAGTCCTGGGTCTCACCATAGGTGTACGTGCCGCAGGGCTGGTTTAGTGTAGTACTTCCGCCTTCACGCAATACAACCCGCATGCGTGTAATTCCAAAATATGTTGATACAAGCGGCAAGGTGGGGATCCCCGCCAGGTCGATACCCGCAGAACAATTGCCTTCAAAGATTTTCTCCGTGGCATTGTCGAATACCAGATCCCTGTTGAAGTCAACATAAACCGTCGCAAAAGAGACGAACGCTCCTCCACAAGTACCATATTTTACAGTCATAGAATCAGGGGCACCCATTCGCAGCGTGAACGGCGGAAGGGAGGAGTAATCCGTGTAAGTGGCACAAACCGCTGCTGGCGAAGCCACAGAATCTGCACCGAGGCGCACCAATGTAATTCTTGTATCTATTGTACTTGTTGCGTTGGAAGCACAATAATTTACTGAGAAATCCAGGTTCGTCCATGCACTGGTGTCTGGCGTACAAATCGATCGGATATAGGCCGTTTGAACCGCTCCAATAGGCAAGCCACTCACCGCCAATGTTGGCGAGGTCACCACAGAAAGGTTTGTTGGCACACCTGAACCCTGTGCTGCATAACCTGCCTGCCAGGAGGTTTCGTTGCCCCCTCGGTACCATGACAGCGTTCCACTTCCGTAGCCAGTAACAGCAAATGAGGGAATTCCGGGTGCCGCACAGGGTGGAAGTGGCTCGTAATAGAGTTCATCCCAATAGAAACCTGTAGCCGGAACGGCAGCACGGTTGGCGATGGCAATTCGCGCGTTGGCAGGAATCCCGGCAGGAATAGGTAACGCATACTCAGGCCCGTATGTAATTGACGTGAGTGGAATGGAAGCTATGTTCACATAGGTAGAGGCATCGGTGATGTCGGTTAGGTAGCCGATATCTATCTGTCCGACTCCGGATGCCATCCGGGCCTTGAAGCGGATGCGATGCGTGCCCGCCGCAACATTCTGCATGACCGGTAATATCACATAGGAAGCCATATTGGCAGCGCTGTACTGATAAATGGCTCGAGAGCCGCCACTTGCAGAAAGCGTGGAAATGGTCTGGGAAGCCGTTCCCACGATCAATCTGTTCCAGCACTGAGGCACAATGGAACCGGTTGGATATGTCTCAAAATCCTCATAAAAGGAGTTGACAGGAAGACACTGAGTACGGAATTCCTGAGGCCCGTACCAAACGCTGGTGTCGGCTCCGCAAATCGCGCGGATGTAGGCATCATAGCCGGTATTGGGGGCAAGTCCGGAAACCGCATAAGATGTGTTGCCTCCGGCGATGGCCACGGGTGTGCCGCTCAATCCCGATCCCGATGCAACCACCTGCAGTTCATAGGATTGAGCTGGCGCAACAGACGTCCAGTTTAGCGTGGCTCCCGTAGTTGTGGTAGCCGTTACGGGCAACCATGCTGGTTCGGGACATGCAGGAAGCAGTTCATAGCGCAGATCATCCCAGTAGTGAGCCAATGAAGCTGCAACGGCTCGGTTTGCAATGGCGATTCGCGCATTGGATGGAAGCCCTGCCGGGATATTGACGATGGAAACGGGACCATAGACCGTATTGGCAGGGTTCAACACTGCAAAGGCCGTGAATGTGCTGGCGTCATTGATATCGGTCAGATATCCTACCTCAAGGTGACCCACGCCACTGCTCATGCGTAATTTAACCGTGATTCGGTGCGTGCCAGCCGAAATGTTTTGCATTGCAGGCAGTATCACATAGGAGGCCGTGCCAGCCGCACTAAACTGATACATATTTCTAATTCCAGACGCCGGTGTGGTGGTGGTGATGGTTTGGGAGGCGGAGCCCACAATCAGGCGGTTCCAACATTCCGGAACAATGGAACCGGTAGGATATGCCTCAAAATCCTCGAAGAACGAATTTACAGGACCGCATTGGGTGCGGAAAGTGACCGGGCCATACCAGATTCCCACCCCAGCTGCGCAGGTTACACGAACAAAATAAGAGTAGCTCGTTTGTGGTTGCAGACCACTAAAAGTATAGAAAGTATCGGTGGTGGTTATGCCTGGACCTGTTGGCAGACCCGTACCTGATGGCAAGATGGCTACTTCATAAGAGATAGCGCCCGCAACCGGACTCCATGTGCCCGTGGCATCATTTACACCTATGTTCACCGCCGTACCACTTGTTGGATCCGGACAGGGAGGGAGTGATTCCACGATAAAGTTGTCTATATATACATGGGGGCCGAAACCAGAATTGAATCGGAAACGGAAGGTGACCTCCTGTCCGACATAAGACTGGGGCAAAATAAGGCTCTGACGTATAAAATTAGCTGCTGGTGCAGGAGCTAAATTTGCAGCGCCAGGGGTTGTGAAGGTCGGACCAATCAAATTGAGCAAGGTGTCCCAGGTCGTTGTGCCTACCACCTGAGCCTGTAAGATCATTTGGTCATTGGGGTAGGTTGTGCTGTATAGGTGAGACCAGTTGAACTTAAGGCGGGCTGGTGCCGAAATGGATATAGGTTCGGTAGCAGCCAATGCGAAATTGCCACTAGTCCAACTATACAAACTTGCCACTAAGTAGTCGTTGTTGGCCTGCGAAACGGTTTGGGTGCCGCCGGTTAAGTTCCAGCAAGATGGGGGCCAAGTATTAAAATCACGGAGGTAGGGGATTGTTGCAGTAACACAGGTGGTTGTAAACACCCGAGGACCTTCCCAGTTGGAAAATACGCCACCACAAGCGGAGCGAACATAAATTTCATAGCTGGTATTTGGGCTCAATCCGCTTAAGCTGTAGGATGCCTGGGTCACCAATGTACCGGTGCCGGTGGGGATACCCGAAGCCGGTGCCTGAAGCGCCACCTCATAGTATAGAGCTGAGGAGTTGCCCGTCCAACTAACAATGGCCGTACTGCTGGTAATGGAACCCACAGCAATGGATGTTGGATTCGGACAGGCGGGGATGGGTTCGAAAATGAAATCATCCCAATAATGTGAAGCAGTAGTCGCGCCTCGGTTGGCAATAGCGATCCGTGCATTGGCGGGAATACCTGCCGGAATGTTCACATAGGTTTCCGGACCATAGGCCGTATTGGTGGGATTCAGAATTTCGAATGCAGTGAAGGTAGTGGCGTCAGTGATACTGGTAAGGTACCCTACTTCCAATCGACCGGTGCCAGCAGAACCTATGCGCAATTTAAATCGCATTCTGTGGGTTCCTCCGGATAAGTTCACAGTTTCCGGAAGGATTACAAATGATTGATTCGCTGTGCTGCTGCTGTATTGATACATATTATTAGGAGCAGATGAAGGCGTGGTGGTCGTGATTGATTGCGAGCCGCTCCCCACAATCAACCTTGCCCAGCAGTTGGGGACAATTGAACCCGTAGCATAGGTATCGAAATTCTCGGTAAACTGATTTTGCGGGGCGCAAAGCTGGGTACTGTTGTAGCCCATCACAAAGCCCTGTGTTGAGGTCAGTTGTGCGGTGGTGAGGTTTATTCTTTGCACCAGTGGCAATCCATTCGCATTTTGGTGACGTCCCACAAAAGAGCCATCCGACAGCATGGCGCGGTGGTTGTTGTTGTTGGGGTTGAACGTCCCCGGTGCCGCGAAGGCAATGGAATGGGTGCCGTTGTGCACGTACGTCGAACCCGAAGGAACGCTGAACGACCAGCGATCATCATTGTATGAATCTACCGTGTAGGGCGTCACTGAGGTATCTACATACGACACACCCGAAACCGGTGAACCGCTGCTGAAACTGGCCATCAATTCACCCGCAACGTTGTTGGTGATTGTACCCGCCTTCTGCAACCATATATGCCGACGCGCACCCGAAGAGGAATAGAATGGGTACAAGCCAGTGGTGGTGGTAGGAACAGTACCCGCGGTGACTGTAGTTCCACCTGTTCCGGTAGCAAACCATCTGCCGAGCGTACCATTCATGACGCCGCAGGTATCTGGACAGGTTAATGTGGGTGCAGTGGTGTAATTACCCAAAATCCAGGTATTGCCGTTCAGGTTAATTTTACCCCTTTGCAGGTTCAATCCACCCTTAAAGCGAATGGTGCCCGGAATTTGCCAATCGATGTTGGGCCAACCCGGAGCGGTATTTTCAATCACCAAAATATTGATGACACCAGCGTCGTTGGTGGTGGTGGTGCTGGATACCGTTCCGCCAAATAATCCGGAACCACTGACCGTCTGCATACTGGAACCAAACAGATTGATGGTACCGACAGCGGTTGTGCCGATGGAATTGTTAATTCTACCATTGTTGGTCAAATTTCCGCCTATACGAAGTATTTTTCCGGGGTGCCCTGAAAAACGTTGACCAAGCCTCCAGCATTGACCTGCAGATCGGACATGATCCTGAAATCAGCAGGGGTGGCGCCGAAGGTAAAGATTCCATCAACGGTTAACTTGGCACAGGTTTGATTGGCTAAATCTGAAGTTACGGTGTGTCCGGTCGACACAATTACGTTATCCAGCACATTCGGTGCCCGGCCGACGTTCCAAGTTGACGGACTGCTCCAGTTACCCGATGCGATAGAAATCACCACACCAGGAACCGTGAGGTTTAGGGTAAGCGTATCGTTGTTGGGATTTGAATCAGGGCCTAATCCGTTGGCATTTTTTCCCCATACCTTCACCAAAACAGATGATCCCGCGTTTAGCGTGAACGATGTAGGGAAGGTTACATTTTCAACGCCTCCTGGATTGCCCAAGCCGGTGAACGTATATCCATTGAGAAAGACCGGTGGATTGTTATTGACCATCAAACCAAGGTCACCAGAGGTTACGGGATCGGAGGCTGCGTTTTGAAAACGGAAAGTAAAGGTATTGGATCCAGCCACGGGTGGAATTGGGCTGATGAGCGCGGATGGCCGCAGGTCTAATCCCGCTGCCATTCTGTATGACAGCCCACCTGTAAACTGCCTCGAGGCTATGTTGAGGTTGGGCCAAGCACCTCCATATCCTATTCCTGACCCAGTATACATGGTCAAAGTCCCGTCAGTAAATGTGTCCAAAGAACCAGCAACCCAGCTCGTGTAGGCCATTGAACCGGTTGCCGTGGTTGCGCGTCCCAAGGCAAAGGCAAAGTGGTCACCCGCATTCATCATAAACCCACCGGGAATAACAACCGGGGCAAATTGGGTGATACCACTGAATCCGCTGTTGAGAATGGGGACTCCCGGTGAACTTACAATTTGAGTCCACCCTGGATTGGCCATATTCGGAATGGTACCATTGTTGGGGGTGGTATTGTACCATACCTCTACCGTAGTGGTTGACCCTATTGTACCATAGAGTGGCACAAAAAAAGTGTCAATAAACACCGAAGAATTAGCCCTCATGTTAAAACTAGCACCTGAGGATCCATTGTTGGTCGACAATGGAGGGGAATTAAACAGACGAAACTGCGCGTGGGCAGTGACCGTCATGAGAAACACGAATAAAAGCAGTAAAGACTTTTTCATAGTGTGTTGGTTTAATTAAATTTTTGTAAAAGTAATCATCAAATTAAATTCTGCAAAAAAAATTCGGTCGTGATGTCTTTGGGGTATTTTTGCACCTCATGATCGCAAAATGGGCTTTTTTATTTTTTGTACTCCACTCAAGCACCTCAATTGTTTTTGCGCATCCACAAGGAACCTTGGACCACGCTGGTCCCGACCATGAAGGGGCGGATGTAGTGAGGCATCCGAATCGTGCTGCTCGAATGGAGGCCCAACAACGCCTGTCTCCCGTTGTGCATGATGGCTTTTTAAATGAGGCTGATTGGCAGCGTTGTTCGCCCATTTCGTCTTTCACCCAGCGAGAATTGACCTTGGGCGCTCCAGCTACGGAGCGTACTGAGGTGCGCATTTTGTTTGATAAAGATCATCTTTACATTGGCGTAATGTGTTATGACAGCAGGCCTGATTTATTCATTGCCCGGGAATTGATGCGTGATTTTAACTACTCCCTCGATGACAATTTCATAGTGGTCATTGATCCCTATCTCGATCGACGCAACGGCATTATGTTGGTGACCAACCCAGCCGGAGCACGCGCCGATTTTCAGGTCTTCAACAACGGGGCATCCGTTAATGCGTACTGGAACGGCATTTGGGATGTGCGTACGCAGGTGAGCAGTGAGGGCTGGAGTTCGGAATGGGTCATTCCTTTGAATACGCTTCGGTATCCTACCGACCAGGATGAACCGGTTTGGGGCATTAATTTTGAGCGCAACATCAGACGCAAGAGGGAACAAGTGCGCTGGCAGGGCTGGAGCAGGGACATGCGCATCGAACAATTGGTGCAGGCAGGTGAATTGCATGGGCTGCGTGGGTTATCGAAGCGTGGCTTTCTGGATGTTCGGCCCTATGGACTTGGTGGACTTCAAAAAGATGCGGCAGGCCCATCGACACTGACCCGCCTGGGGGGCGAGGCGCACTACCTCATCACCCCGGCCTACCGTTTGAACCTCACCCTCAACACCGACTTTGCACAGGTGGAGGCCGACCAGCAGCAAGTGAATCTGACGCGTTTCCCTCTTTTTTTTCCTGAATTGAGGGATTTTTTTCTGGAGGGTGACGATTATTTCAACTTTGGCTTTGGCGGGAATAGGGTTATTCCGTTCTACACCCGCCGCATCGGACTCAATGAACAGCGCGAACAGGTCCCGATTCTGGGTGGGGTTCGGGTGTTGGGCAAGGAAACCAACCGCACTTTGGGATTCATGAGCCTGCAAACGGGTTCTGATGGGGTTGGAGAAAACAATGGCGAAAATTTTTCGGCGGTTTCATGGCGGCAAGACATAGGTGAACAAAGCACCTTGGGAGCCATGAGTGTGCAGCGCATCAGTGGAACGGATTTCCATGCCACGACGGGCATCAACGGCCGTTGGAGCACCTCAAAGCTGTGGGGGCGGCGTAATCTTGACGTTGGTGGTGCCTTGCTGCATACCTACGACCGCTCATCGGGATACCAACCCGGCGCTTTGGCCTGGCGTTGTTTTTTGAGTTATCCGAATGACCGTTTTTCTGTGTTCGCCTCGGCCCAGCGGGCTGACTCGCTATTTGATCCGGAGGTTGGGATCATGCTGCGACGCGCATTCAGGGAGCAGTTCTTCGACGTGGGCATCAAACCAAGGCCCGGCGGCCGATGGTCGTTTATCCGTCAACTGGAGTTTAAGCCCATTTCTGTATCGCACACCCAAAACGACGACGATGGCTCCATTCAGTCGTTCAGCTACACCGTGCAATGGTTGGGGGTTGACACGCGCAAGGGCGACCGGTTTACCATGAGTCATTCGGTCGTGGCTGAGGGACTTCGCGCTGAGTTTGGCCCGGCCCCTACCCTTCAGTTCGCCCCGGGCCTGTATTGGTGGCGCCAAAACAGCGCGCGAATATCGACCTTTAGGGGTCGCCGGCTGGCAGTCGACAGCCGACTCCAGTGGGGTGGCTATTTCGATGGCCGATCGGTGCAACACCAAACCGAATTGTGGTGGCGGGGTAACCGGCATGCCCAAATGAGCCTCCGGCTGGAGCTCAATGATATCCAAACCGAGTCTGGAAGTTGGTCGACTACCCTGGTGGGCAGCAGAATCGGCTACGCCCTCAACGCGCGTTGCTTTGGCTCCTTGCTCACCCAATGGAATTCCGCCCAGGATGAATTGAATCTAAATTTTCGTTTCCAGTACATCCCCTTTGTGGGGGCCGATGTGTTCTTGATCGTGAATCAGGTTTGGCGTGGCGATGGACAAGGCGAGGAGCGGCGCTTATTGCCCTTGCGGCAGGTGGTGATGACGAAAATCATCTGGCGGTTTGTGACCTAACCGAATTTTACACTGCTTTCGACCCACTCATTCGATTTTTTTGTTAACTTCGGAGACTATAAACGATTCTTGAAACGAATTTTGCCTTTCATGACCGCAAATATTAATTTGGCACATGACTCCTAAACCAATTGACGTATTTATAGAGAAGCACAAGCATTTGTTTTGGTACACCCCTGAGGACAAAAAAGCGGGTATCAGCGATGAGATGTTGATGGAAAATGTGATTAACTATTGCGATTTAAACACCATAAAGGAGTTGTTTGCCATTTGGGGCCTGCAAAAATCCAAGCGCGTATTTGAAGGAATGAAAGGGCGAAAAGCGCATAACTTTTATCCTGAGATTTATCATTTCTTTTCTGAATATTTTAAGCGTGTTGCATAGAGAAATTTTAAATCGGGCGCAGTTGAATTTGCTTCCCCTCTTGAAAGAATTCAGGAGGAGTTATTACCTGGTGGGTGGTACGGCTATTGCGCTACAAATCGGACACAGGAGATCAATTGATTTCGACTTGTTCACTTTGCGCACAATCAAGCCAAAGTCCATAATGGACAAGTTCGCTGAGCATAATTTAAGGCCTATGGTAACCAGAAGAGTGGAAGAACAATTAAATCTGATCGCGAATCAAGTTAAGTTCACCTTTTTTCAATATCCTTTCCCCATCCGGACTAGTATTAACGTGGAGGGTTGCATAAATATGCCAGATGTACTGACGCTCGCGGCGATGAAAGCCTATGCTTTGGGAAGAAGATCAAAATGGAAAGATTATGTGGATTTGTACTACATCCTGACGCATGTTCACACTTTGGATGAAATCGCTGTAAAAGCCCATACTATTTTTGGTGATTTGTTTTCCGAGAAACAGTTTAGGGCGCAATTGATGTATTTTGATGATATTGACTACACGGAAGAAATAGAGTATCTATCCGGAAATCCTGGCGTTGATGTAATCAAGGACGCGCTTAGGGAAATGAGCATCAAAATCTGAAGCACGGGCAATCGCCGTTGAAATTCTTGAACGAATGAATAATCGGCGCGTGGGGTTACGGATTTGACCGGTCGTCGATGGCCTGCAGGATGAGCTCCAAGATTTGGGTGCGGGTACCCATGCGGGCAAGGGTATTGGGTTGGGCGTATGGGTGTATGCGGTTTGACAAGAACACATAGATCAGGTCGCGCTCCGAATCAATCCAGCAATAGGTGCCTGTGAAGCCAGAGTGACCGAAACTTGAGGGGGAGGCACTGGACGCGGTGTTGCCATCCGGGGTGGGGGGTGACTGAGGCTTGTCGAACATCAACCCCCTGCGGTTGCCAGGGTAATAGGATTGGGTGTACAACTGAAGGGTCGATGGACGCCACATCGGCGGTGCCTTGCTTGCGGCGGCTATGGAGACAGGATCGCCCTGGTTGCCATGAACGAAGTATTTATTGTGTTGCGGTGGATTGAATGGAAGAAGCAAACGCATCACATCGGCTGCGTTGCCAAACAGTCCGGCATGGCCCGACACCCCGGCCAAGAGGGCCGCTGTGGGGTCGTGAACGGTGCCGCAGATGAGCTCATTACGAAAGGTGACGTCGCGCTCGGTGGGCGCGATATAGGACAAGGGGATGAGGGAATCGGCCGAATAACCCAGGGCGACCGTACCCAGTGGTGTAAAATAATGTTGCCTCAGGTACTGCGCGGGTGACTGACCCAACACCCGTTCCATTACCTTCCAAAGGATGATCGGACCGAGGTCGCTGTACACATACCGACCGGGCGGTTCGAGTGGGGTTTGAAGGATCCACTGCCAAAGGCTGTCTCGAATTTCGGGGCGGATGCGTAAGTTGGCCGACACTGGCAGGAGCTTTTTGTTGGTACTGTCCTCATGTGGGAACCAAAAGGGATCGGGCTGGTCATTCCTGAAGGTCTTTCGCCAAAATTCCACATAGGGTTTGAGTCCCGCCTGGTGGGTCATCAACTGAGTTAATTTAAGCTGTCCTATAGGAAGCGCCTTGCATTCGGGCAGGTATTGGGCGACCGTTGCGGTGGGATGCAGACGCTGGCTGTCGGTGAGCATCATCAGGGCGGGGGCGGTGGCCAGAATTTTGGTGAGGGAGGCCAGGTCGTAGCGCGTAGTTGTGGTGACGGGGGTTCGTTTCGTCGTATCCGTATAGCCGTAAGTTTGGTTGAATATGATTTTTCGCCGGTGCGCGACCATCAGCTGTGCCCCAGGCATGGCGCCATTTCGGATGGCCTGCTCCATGATGCTGTCGATGCGGGCTTGGATAACGATGCTGAGTCCGCTTGTGATGCCGTCTTCATGGCTCATGTTGTGTTGCGACTCCCTCTTCAGGCCCGTACCGGCTGGCAGTTCGGGAGAAATGTCAACGGGCAGCTGTCCACCCAACGCTTGCGCCCCGAAGAGCGCCTCCACTGCTGCACGTCGGGACAAGGGTTTTTCCTCATACGCACAAATCACAGCGTCGGACTCCTTAAGGGGAAGCATCCGCTGGATCAGGTAAGGATTGCCGCAGACGACATCGACACGGGGGATGTTGTGGAGTTTGCGTTTCAGTTGGTTCAATAGAGAATCGGTAAGTCCGTATGGCGGTCGTTGGCTACTGGGATGCCAGGAAATGACCGCACATTGGATTTGGGCAAGTAAACTGTCGCTCAAAAGCAGTAAAGGATTTTTAGCAGTAGGGTCGATGCGGACGGTGGGCATCAGCGCATAGACGCCGATGTGT
>Ga0214923_10007530_pt1 | contig 11854 bp, 13 predicted proteins | sample LL1510_MetaG_FD_177993 | JGI IMG/M metagenome (GOLD analysis project Ga0214923, IMG submission 177993) | Freshwater microbial communities from Lake Lanier, Atlanta, Georgia, United States - LL-1510 | ecosystem: Environmental > Aquatic > Freshwater > Lake | place: USA: Georgia | collected... | reverse complement strand
GTGAAAACAGTAAAATACAATAATACAGCTTACATGTTTCACGCTAATTGTGTATGTGGTTTGCAAAATAAAATTTCATTATTAAAAAATTGTGGCGGTTGGTATTTAAATAATATACCTAAATTAAGTTCTTTAGAAAAATGGAAAATAAACGCTCGTGATATTATAGTTAATGCTTCTGTAGAAGACGGGTCTGACAGTATGGTTGACTACCCTATCGGTGTGTCTTACAAATATATTGATAATCAAAATAAAGATATTATTGAAAATAAAGATATTGAAAATAAAGAAAAACACCAGGAACTTGTTTTATGTGCTATAGATACAACAACAGATTTTAAAAGAAGAGGTTTATGTGAAATAAATAGATATAACATATTAGGAACTTTGGAAAAAAATGGAATATATAACGAAATACTTGAACCTGAAACATACTTTAAAAATTTGTCAAAATACAAATTTATCATATCACCAGAAGGAAATGGGATAGATTGTTATAGACATTACGAGGCTTTAATAGCAGGTTGTATACCTATCGTTGAATATAGTAAACATATATCTGATTTATATGGTAATTGTCCTATATTATATACTACAGACTACTCCGAAGTGAACCAAAAATATTTAGAACAAAAATACGAAGAAATGAAGGGTAAAATTTATGATTTTTCAAAATTATATTTATCTTACTATACAGAAGAACAACAAAAAATAATCATTAATAGAAGTTTAACTTGGTGTTCAAGATTATGTAAAAAAATTATAAATTAAACATATCATTATATTCTATAACCACAGTACCATCTTTGTTTTGTTTTTCTATCCATTTCAAACAATCATATCCCTCTTCATAATTACAAAAATTTTCCGTAAAAAATTTAGGTTTTATTAAATATGTATTTTTATCTTTTCCTAATAGCACTATTTTATCTGGGTTTTCATTACTTTTTTCAACAATACTTTGTATAAAGTCAATTCCGTATATTTTATTTGGGTTTAAAATTATTATCTTTGTATCGCTTTCTGGTTCTCTCAATACACTACAAATAGCAATTCCAGCATCTTTGTAATCTTTTTCATAAGTATAAATATTAATTATTTTTTTCAACTGTTCTGGAATATTAACCTTTTCTTTTGAATTTAAAGTCATACCTATATCATCAACCCTGACTGTTTGGTCTAATATAGAATTTATAAAAGGTTTTATATCTCCTTTTGGACGATGAAAAGTTATTATTACACGTTGTTTATCAGCTTTTGGTAATGAATTATATTTATTGATATAGTATTCACAGTTTGTATTTTTTAGTTTATACATTCTAATATAACCATAGTATTCTAAATATAAATATACTAAAGCAACTACAGATAAAAGCAAAGAAAGTAATTGAAATTTCCTTTTAAACATTTTTATTATATACTTTAGAAACTTTGATTAAATATTTTTATATAAATAAATTATGTATAAAAATATTACCGTATTTGAAAATTACTATACCGATTTACCAGGAAATGAACTGAATTATACATTAGATTTATTACAACTAACTGATAAATTTTACAGACCTTTTTTTAACGATAATCCTTCTTCGTATTCTTGTATTTTTACGTACGACTATCTTTTTTCCGCAAAAACAGATAATAAAAAAATCGAAAAAAAGTTCAATAAAGGAACCATTATTGTATTTGGAAAAGAATTTATTAAAAACTGGAAATTTCATATTCCAGAAGACTTTATATTATTGTACGAAGAAGAATATTTGAAATATGTTAGCAATACCATAAAACAAAGATTAATATACTCTAAAAGTTTATTATCAAAAACGCATAATATATCAAACTGTATAACAGATTTAGAACTAAAAATAATTGGTAAAGGTAGTTACGGTAATGTTTACAAAACCCACATAGGCAAACTGAATTTTGCGTGTAAATTTACAAAAATTAAAAAAGAACACATAGAAAGACCTTATGATAAAAATCTTTCATCTTGGCACGATAATTATATATTAAAAACCATATTAAACCCTATCATAGAAAATAAAATATGTCCAAATGTTCCTTATCTGTTTGATAGTTTTATAAAAAAAGACCATGAATTAGTGTTAGATGACACGAAAGTAAAAGAAACTTGTATTGTATCGTTAATTGAACTGGCAAATGGAGATTTATTATCATATTTAAATGACGAAACAAGGAGTGTACAAGAATTGAAAAATTGTTTATTTCAAATTATGTGTGGATTACACGCGATACAAAAACATGCTCAACTATGGCATTTTGATATAAAAAGTCAGAATATACTATATTACAACACAGAAAATCAAGGATATTGGAAATATGTAATCAAAGGTAAAGAATATTATGTACCAAATTTAGGAAAATTATTTATGTTAAACGACTTTGGAGTATCAAAAATATTATCTCCAACTAATTTAGTGGCTTCTAATGACGAAGATGAATATTTAAGCGTTGGTTCAAGATATGCTTATATTAAAAACGGAAAATTTGTTCCCATAAATATACAAAAAACTGTTAAAAACAAGTTAATAAAACCTTTAAAAATCACGTGGGATAATGATAAATCAAACGTATCTACAGGATGTAAATTTTTTGTAAAGAGAAAAAATAGTAAAGTAGTTGATTTAGATCCAGATGTTGATTTTGATATTTTTAAAGATCCTGAAGTATCCCCGCCTTTTGAATTTTACAATGATTTACAAGATGTTCTTAAGATGTTTGTAGGCGGTAAAAAAGCGACGCAAAAAGGTAAGCATAAATATGTTAAAGTATCAACAAGTTTTAAAAATTCATTAAAACAGTATATCGGTGTGTCTGAAAATTACAAAGGCGATAAATTTTCATCAGACCCATCCCAAGTTTTGGCTGGATATTTTATTGAAAGTTATTTTCAAGAATATACAAAGAAACCGGAAGGAAAAGTAAATATTTTAGAAACTTATTATATTTAAAAATACATTTTTATTCTCGTATAGAATAAAAATGTCAATATCTTATCATGGAATTGTTGGATATGGCAAAGCAACATTACCTTCGGTAGAAACTTGGTCAACTAATATGAATATTCTAAGAGATCCGCCAAAATCAATTACTACAAGAAAAATAGACAAAGTTGGAGAGACTTCTGAAATAACACAAATGATACAAGAATCCGGAGATAGGTGTTGCGAAGCTATACAAGTTTATGCGAGAGGTGTTAATCCTATGGTTAGCGTTTCTTATGATAATTTTGGAAATAATGGTGGTCAAAAAACTAACGGGCATCCAGGAGGAGGTAAACAATCTTTCTTACCTTATCGTGTGATGAGAGACGGAGCTTTTAGACCTCCTGTAAGAGACCAAAGAGATTTATTACCTCTTTCAAGATTACCAAGAGTGTGGACATCTTCGTTTTCTCAACCTGGGTTTGCAGATTTTAGTAAAAAATTAACGTGTCAAGGAACTGATGAAAATACAAAAGGTGTTAAAAAAGAAGGGCAAATATTAAAGGCTTGCATAAGACCAACAGCAACATATCAAGTTCAGACACCAATTATGGAACCATTTGAGGTAAAAAATGTTATTAAAAACCCATTGTTAGTACAAGGTCATTCTGGTTATCAATCTCAAAAGAAAATTAATGGACAAATAGGCGAACCTATAAAGAAATAATAGAAAATCCAAATCGTATAGATATGAATATCAATATGGGTAATAGTATGATGAATAAAAATATAGAAATAAACGTTGAAACAGATAAATATTTACAAGATAATTTAACAACTAATTTTGAAGGTAATAAAAGTAAAAACATTCAAATAACCACTATAGATGAATTGTATAATATGGAAACAGGCAAATATTTACAAGAAACTCTTAACGTGGATTGTAATACAAATCAATGTGGATATGATAAATATGAATATATACACGATGATATTCAACTTGAAAGAACTTTACCAAATTACAACGCAAACACAAATCAATCTGGATATGATAAATATGAATATATACACGATGATATTCAACTTGAAAGAACTTTACCAAATTACAACGCAAACACAAATACTGGATATAATATACATAAAAAACTTGATAACCAAATAGTAGAAAGACAGTATGTTCCAAATCATCCTTTAGCTTCTGCTACAACCAATACAGCAATGCAAAGAAAAGTAAAAGATAATAACAATAATACTATTTACAATTTAAAACCAACTATAAATATAGGTGGTATGAATGCATTACCAACTATGCCTACTGTTGATAGGGGTAAAAATATAACAGAATTTGACACAGATAAAGTTAAACTAAGACAGAGAATATACGACATGCAACAAGAAAGAAATACATCTTTAGGACAATTGCCTTATCAAGAAAGTGTTATGTAAAAAAATATATACGATAATATAAAAATGGATGAAGATATAGATATTATGAAAAATGTTAAACCTATAACTAAACCTAAAAATAAAGGTCTTAATAAAATAGTTAAACCTAAAATAATTAGACCTAAACCTAAAAATAAACCTAAAATTACTTAAAACAACAAGGCTTGTTAAATTTAAAAATATCATTTCCAAATTTAACAAGTTCTGCAAAACTTAAACCCATATAAATCGATATTATATAAATATAATATATATTCCAACCATATCCTATGCTTAAATTAATTAAAAAATAAATTATAAGTAATATTCCAAGATAAAACCAATGGTGAATATGATAACATTTATTTTCACAAGGATTTTTAACTAATACAAAATTAAACCCAATTTTAGGGTTCGAATCCGGTTTATCTCATTGAAAGATAACATATTATGAAGGATATGAAAAATACAATTAAATAATTTATATTATTATTTAACATTTTATAAAAATTCAATATTATTAAATTTTATTATTATAATAATAAAATGGCTAAAAACAATAATTATACACAAGGATATCGTGAAGTTTTTTATATACTTGTTTTAATAGCTTTGGTATTACAACTTTATGCTATTTCAACAAGTCATTGGTCTGTCAAAAAGATGACACCTCCTCAAGGAGCTAAAAAAGATGTTCTTCATTATGGATTATGGAAAGTTTGCGAAACAGTATCTCTTCCAAAATCACCAAATGACAATACTAAAATGACAGATACAGTATGCTCACATTTACCTCCACATGATAATAATTTATTCCCAAAGAACAGTTTGTATTGCGTTAGAATTTTCTCTTTACTTTCAGTATGTTTATTATTCGCATCTTTAATGATGTTAATGTATAATCAAAAATACAACAAATATCAAATGGTTCTTCTTGTAGCTTCAATAATATGTTCTATTATATCTTCTTCTGTATATGCAAGTGAATTATTGAAGATTAAAGAAAAGGATCAAAATAATAAAGTTTCTGAAACAGATTTTAAACCAGGATATTCATATTATTTGAATGTTCTTTCTATAGTTCCAGCTGTAGCTGGTTTATTGTATTTGAAATATACAAGATTTTAATAGGTTTAAAACGATAATATCTAAATTATAAAAATGGAAACTGTAAATCAGCCATATAATTTAGATATACAATTATATCCTCATCAATTAAGTAGTATATATATGATGGAAGAATTAGAGAGGTATAAGTATTTAGAAAAAGATGATGTAAAAATATATACAAATATAGGTGTAAATTCAGACATAACAGGTTACGGAAAAACAATGTCTATGGTAGGTTTGATATTAAGAGATAAAATGGAATGGGGTATAAGTTCTCAGTATGTTGAAGAAAAGATAGATATACTTATTACAGACAAATTTTCAAAAAAATCTTTATCATACTATAGAAAGGTAAACACAACACTGATTTTAGTCAATAAATCTTTAGTTTTACATTGGTTAAAAGAATTTTCTCATACAAATCTAAAAGTTTTTGCTCTCACTAAAAAATGTATGGTAGAATCATTAAATATCGAAGAATACGATGTTATTATAGTAATACCATCAATATATAATTATCTTATGAACAGTAAATGCAAAGGACAAATAGCTTGGAAAAGATTTATATTCGACGAACCTTCGTCTATACGTGTTCCTGCTATGAGAGAAATTACAGCTGGTTTTATATGGTTTGTTACATCAACTCCAGAAGAAATATACAATAATCATAAAAAATGCAAGTCGTACATGAAAACAATAACATATCGTTTTAAGGATATGTTACCTTATATAAATGTAAAAAACGAGGACAACTTTGTTATTTCATCGTATATGATGCCAAAAACAAACCATATATATCATAACTGTCATTCTACTATATATAAACTTGTAAACGGGTTAATAGATGAAAAAATAATAAAAATTATTGAATCTGGAAATATAGATACGGCTATAGAACTTTTAGGAGGTAGCTCTGTATCTTCCAATTCTATATTCGATATTGTAAAACATAACAAAAATATAGAATTAGAAGAAGTTAAAAGTAAAATTAAAATATGGGAATTAAGACGTAATCAAGATAAAGTCAATAAATGGAAACAAAGGGAACAGTTGATTTTAAACCATATTAATGAACTTGAAAAACGTTTTAATAATATATTAATCAGTAATTGCCCTATATGTTATGATGAACTAAAAAATCCTGTTTTAGAACCCGGTTGTCATAATGTATTTTGTTCTCAATGTTTATTATCTTGGATATGTAATAAAAATAATTGTCCTTTATGTAGAAAAGATATACAACCTGATAAATTGGTATACATTAAAAAAGATACAGAACAAGAAGAAAAGAAGAATGTAAACAAAAGATTAAAAACAAAAGAAGAAACTATTATAGAAATTATTCGCAATAATAAAGATGGAAAGTTTATCTTGTTTTCAGATTATCTTGAATCGTTTTATACAATTCGTGCTATATTAAATGAAAATGATATTCATTTTGTTGAAATAAAAGGAACTATATCTAATATAGAAAATAATTTAGAAAAATATAAAAATGGAGATGTTAACGTAGTATTTTTAAATTCTAAAACAGACAATGCTGGTTTAAACTTGGAAAATACAACAGATATAATACTCTATCATTCGTTAGACGAAAACACTACAAAACAAGTAATTGGAAGAGGTAATAGAATCGGTAGAAAAACACAATTAAATGTACATTATTTAAACTTGTAAAACCTTAATTTTTATATGTGTATTTATAAAAATTAAAAAATTAAGTAATGATTATTAATTTCATCCCAAGGTGTAAATCTTATAATTATATTAAAATACTTTTCGTATAACTCTTTTCTAAAAAAATCTTTTAAATATGTTTTTGTGTTTACTAAATTATTTTCTGGAATATTTTCCTTTCTTCCTTTATACGTGTTTCTGTATATTTTCGTTAATTCCTTTTCAATCAGAATTAAAAATTTTCTTTTTAATATTTCATATTTTCTTTCATCTTGTTTTCTTATATTGTACATATGGTTTGATTTAGGTTTAAATTCCCATATTCCTAAAGATGTAAAAATTAAGTTAGTTTGTTGTTCTTTTGAGAAAATATATTTTATTATATCTTCTTTACTGGGGTAGAATTTAGAAATATTTGGATGAGTATGAAACATTATATTAGATCCTATCGTATGATCACACGACAATCTATTATTATTTTCATTATTTTCCGTTTGTTTTACATCGTACCATAAAATACCTCTTGAAGAAACATAATGGTCGTAAATATTTTCGTATTCGGTATTTTTATACATCTGTTTGTATTTATCCCTATTTAAAATATTGCCACATATTTCGATATTTAAGTCCAATATATTGTTTTTTATAAATTCTATATCTGTGTTATATATGTATGCTGTCATTTATTCTTTTTCTTTTTCTTTTTCTTTTTCTTCAAACATTTCTGGATGGTTTTCCTTAAATAACAATATTTTAGAGCATACAAACTCTATCAAGACATCCATATCACAGCAAAATTTTGTATCGTCACTGTAAGTATATTTTAAATTATACATACCTGTCTTTGCTTTCAGTAAATCAGAAAATATTACTTTACAAGATACAATATCATTTTTTACAACAAGGGTTTCTATAATCTCAAATGTTCTGATGATAACATCTCTTATAAATTTTAAAGCATTTGACCTGTTATCTGGATATATCATTGTTCTGTATATTTTAGTCAAAAAGTTATTTGGTTGTCTATTTACATGTCTAACATTGATTTTTTCATCTTTCTGTATATGAGATATAAACTTTAGTCTTGAAATTACTTCTTCCTTATTTTCCATAGCAATATGTCCTAATTGATTATCTATCAAGATATCTTTTATATACTTTACACTAAATGTTGCTAATGTATTCATTTTTATTTATTACAATGTTTTTCTTATTTAAAATGTGTTAATAGTATTACATGATACATCGTTATTATTAGTTATTTTGTTGTTGGTATCATCTAATACTTGAAATAGACTTGGATTATTTCCATCTATTTTACTAAAATCAATATTATTGCCATTATAGTTTGTAGTGTATTCATCACTACTACCAGCCATAAATTGATATTATCAACCTGTCTGCAAAAATCATTTAAAACAACACCTGATACTAAAATCATTTTATTTTCCATTTTTAATATATATTAATTTGTATTAATGTTAGAGGGATAATATAATATCAATCTGTTTTTGATTATGTTTGTCTAAGACAAGAACATTTTATATTATTTTTACCTCCATTATTTGTATTACAATCCATATATTTATTGGTAGATGAATCTAAACCTGCTCCACAGGAAGCAGTTTTCCACCCTGCATTTGTTATTTCACTGTTAACATTGTTTGCGCAGTAAGATACACAGTTCATAGTTCCGTCATTTGATTTTGTTGATAAAATACCTTGAACCGGTGATATTGTAAATTGTGTCGCTGAATCAGAACTTGAATTTAATTGTATCATATAACTACCATTATTAGATCTATTTCCAGCAGTTAAATATTTTAAAGAATTAACATCTTGAATTACAACAATATTATTTCCGACACTTATAATATTATACTGTGAAGGTGATTTATCTTCACTTACAACGGATACAACACCAGAACCGTTATTACCTGTTGGATCGGTTTGTAAATAGAATTTTGTGTTATTTGATGTAGTTAATTTTGTTCCTGAATACACTCTTATACGCTTATCAGTCCCATATTCATAATACACATCTAAACATTCAAAATATCCAGAAGAATTATCAGATGAAACCAAATAACTACCTGGTATTTGAATCATTGGATTGTTGTTTTCGTTTAATACAGTGACTAATCCTAAAGGAAAATAATAATTTTTATAAATATTGTTACCAGATACATTTGTATAATTAATAAACGATAATGTTTGAAGAACTGGATTAGATTGAGATTGAGGTTGAGGTTGATTAAAAATTATAAATGCTGAAGAAGATAATATCGATTTGCAACCATTATAACAAGTTTGTCCAGAAGCACAATAACCATTTGGATATGTATTACTACATTGTGTTAAAGTACAATTTTGCTGACAACTTGTTTGGTCTAAATAACAAGTTTGAGGTTGGGAAGAAGATAAAGAAGCTGAATCGTTAATATTAAAATTACAAGATTTATTTGAACATCCCGAACTTTCACATAACCAAGTTGTAGGTGGATTTGGTGGTGGATTTGGTGGTGGATTTGGTGGTGGATTTGGTTGTGGGTTTGGTTGTGTGTTTGGTTGTGGGTTTGGTTGTGGGTTTTGATTTGAAGAACCACTATCAGAACTCTTCTTCTTTCTCAAAACCATAACAGTAGTTACAATACCTGCTACAACCAATAAAAACACAACACCTGATACTATAATGATTTTATTTTCCATTTTTATATTTATACATTTTTTTAAAAATTTATATTTTAAAACATCATTTCATACTATTAAAAAAATGGATTCACATTATGAAATGTTAGAGGAACAATATAAGGCTGGAACTCAAGTTTGGTATAAAGATTATTATGGAGTTGTTTCTGACGTGATTAATCAAAATAATTTTAAAACTTGTGTTGAAGTTGGTATAGGGTATGGTTTCCACGCGAGACATATACTGGAAAATACAAACGTTAACTTAATATTGGTTGATCCTTCAAAATGGTATCCTAACGATTGGTTTGCTGTTGATGTTATAAACAATGGAGGAGGTTTTGAAAATCTTGTTTTAAAAATTAAAAAAATGTTATCACCTTTTGAAAATAGATATAAATGGTTTAGAAAAAATTCAATTGACGTTACAAATAATGAAGTAGGAGATGATACTGTCGATGTTGTATTTATAGATGGAAATCACGAGTATGATTATGTTAGAAAAGATTTAGATTTTTGGTGGAAAAAGTTAAAAAAAGGAGGATACTTATTAGGTGATGATTATAATATGAGATTTCCAGGTGTTATTCAAGCAGTTAACGAGTTTGCAAAAAACAATGGATTAATTTTAGAGTTTTTATCAAAAAAAAATTCTAATTATCCTATTTTTAAACTAATTAAAACCGTAGATTTTGTTGAAACACATTACAAAACAGCAACAAACTGGTTTGAACATATAAATCTTAATGATTATAAAAATAAACAGATAAACTACTTAGAAATAGGAGTTTTTTATGGTTCTAATTTATTGTCTGTTGCGATGACTTATGGTTTTCATATAGACAGTAAATTGTATGGTATAGATCCTTGGGAAGATTATACTGATAAAATTTATAAAACTTGTCTAAAGAATATTGAAAATTCAGGTTTGAAAAATAAAATAACAACAATTAAGGGGTTTTCAAATATAGAAATACCAAAATTCCAAGATTGTTTTTTTGATATTATTTATATAGATGGAAATCATGATCCTGAATATGTTCTTGAAGATGCTGTATTATCTTTTAGAAAACTGAAAAAAAGTGGAATAATGATTTTTGATTCGAAAGGAGATGAAATCACAAAAAAAGGTATAGATGCTTTCACGCATGCTTTTTATAAAAATATACTATATTTAGGAACCAAGGAAAGTCAAATTTTTATAAAAAAATTATAAATTAAGAATATATACCAGTTTTATTAAATTTTAAAAAATAAAAATATATTAAAAAATGATAGTATATGTATTAGAACTTGAAAATAATAAGATTTATATAGGAACAACTGAAGATCTGTCTTCTGTAATTCAAGAACATGCAACTAAAAAATATTGTCAATGGACGAAATTATATGCTTATAAGGATGTTTTAGAGACGTTTGTTGGTGATAGAAGCGATGAAAATAAAACAGTTATTATATATATGGATAAACATGGTATTGAAAATGTAAGAGGAGGTATATATAATAATGTTTCATTATCTTTTGAAGATTATTTAAATATTCGAAAAAACATATATTTTAATTATAATCAATGCACTATTTGTGGTATAGCTGGACATTCAGCAAGGGATTGTGATACTGTTATATGTTATCGTTGTGGAAGAAACAATCATTCAGCCGAAAAGTGTAAAGATACAACGCATTATAATAATGGAAATTTAAATGGTTGTTATCGTTGCGGAAGAACAGAACATTGGCATTATAGATGTAATCGAAGTAAGGATATATATGGAAGGGAATTAAAATCATCTTGTGTTATAAGTTAAATTAAATTGAAAAATCACTAAAAGTATTATATTCACTTACAAAACAATGTCAGCTATTGATAGAACTAAAAGTATAAAAGCATTTTCAACAGTATTGAAACATGCTAAAAATTGTGAAATTTTAGAAAAAAATATATTCAAAGTTGTAGAACAGCTTGATGATAATAATAAACAAGAATTATATAATTGGTATGTATATCAAGT
>Ga0214923_10007528_pt1 | contig 11856 bp, 9 predicted proteins | sample LL1510_MetaG_FD_177993 | JGI IMG/M metagenome (GOLD analysis project Ga0214923, IMG submission 177993) | Freshwater microbial communities from Lake Lanier, Atlanta, Georgia, United States - LL-1510 | ecosystem: Environmental > Aquatic > Freshwater > Lake | place: USA: Georgia | collected 2015-10-15 | reverse complement strand
CTGGTGCCTCTGGAACTACAGGCTTTACTGGTGCCTCTGGAACTACTGGCTTTACTGGCTTTACAGGCTTTACAGGCTTTACAGGTGCATCAGGCACAACAGGTGCCTCTGGCATAACAGGTGCCTCTGGAACTACAGGCTCTACAGGCTTTACAGGCTCTACGGGAACTTCTGGAACTACAGGCTTTACAGGCACTACAGGCTTTACAGGCTTTACAGGTTCAACAGGTAGTCCTGGTTTTGCAACTACCCTTACACCTTCTTCAAGTGGAGTAATTCCAGTAATGACAGGATATACTACAAATGGCTTTACAATTTCAGCAAGTTCTGAATTTAGTGGAAGTTATGCAGCCTGGTATGCATGTGACGCTAGTTCTGGCACAGAATGGGCTCAAGTAGGAACTGCACCAGTAACATGGCAAGTTCAATGTCCTACTCCGATTGCAATATGGCAAATTCAGATATCAAAACGTTTATCTGCCGGCGAGTATTATTCAACATTTTATTTTGAAGGAAGTTCAAATTCTGGGTCCACATGGACTACCCTCATATATTCTACTGGTGCCCTGGCTGCCATTGGCAATCCTCCATCCGTTCTAACTCTACAAGTAAATGATCCCACATATACACCTTATTCTCTCTATCGTATTAGAGTAACTGCCTCAGCTGTAGGGACTTCTAACGGTGGATTTGCTATTTTTCAAATGTATGCTTATACGCAGGCAAATACTACTGCAACAGGTGCAACTGGGTCAACAGGGTTTACAGGTGCAACAGGGTTTACAGGAGCTTCTGGCACTACAGGTTTTACAGGAGCCTCTGGCACTACAGGTTTTACAGGCTTTACAGGTTCATCGGCTACTGCATCAACATGGTCTCAGCATGCCGCAACTCAAGCAGTAAGCATGGGTGGATATAGTCTTACAAATGTCTCTGGTATTACAACAAGTTATACTGGCACTGTAAATCTAATTCTAGCTGGAACAAATACACGTGGTGGTTCAAATTACTTTGATTTTCTATCTGCAACTAATACTACTGTAGGCGCTACTGCACCTGGAAAAACATGTCGTATATCTTCAGATGGTGATTTAGAAATTATTAATAACGCATATACATCAATAATATTTGATTTAACTGATGCAGGTAATATGACTATTCCTGGAAGCCTAACTCTAAATAATGGTCTCAGCTATAATAGTTATAGTGGATTTACTAATCCAAGCTCTGGCACCGTTACTTTAACAGCTTCTCAAAATGGATATTTTATACAACAAGCAGCAAATGTTATTCTCCCACTAGGTTCTAGCTTACAAATTGGGGGTATGTATACATTTGCAAATCATGGCAGCTCAACATACACTATTACTGTAAATAATACTAGCACAGAATTTATATATAATGGTGGAACTCTTGGAACAAGTACACGTAGTATGACTATACAGCCAGGAGAAACACTTATTCTTATGACCCGTGGAGGAACTGAATGGAATGTTACTGGTGGCTCTGCTGGAATGAGATATCAGGCAACTCCACCAGTTCTGAAATCAAGTGCAATAAATAAAGCTGTTGGAACAGAAGTTGCAATGAATACTATTAAAGCTTATATGGCAACAGATGGTACACTATGGTTAGCTTCAAATACTGGCTCAGCAATTAGTGTCTATGGCCAAGGTCAGTGGACATTTAATGGAAGTGCTGGAGCTGGTTCAACAATTAGCTTAGCAAGTCTTAATAGTTTTGCAAATGCTACAAATTGTCCTACATCAGGTAATCGTGGTGATCTTCTTACTGCAGTTGTTACAGATGTTACAAATAATAATACATATAGAATTACTGGACAGCAGACTGGTACTGATAAATCAGGGAATTATAGTATAATAATAGAACAACTTGGATAAAGTAAAAATTGAATGAGCAAATTCAACAAGTAAGTTATTAGAAATACAGGAAATGAATTATCAAAATCTCTTTATGGACTCTTGGCGTGGATTTTATGATGGGAGGTATAGCACTGACCAAGCTGATAAGAAATTTATACAAGCCTCCAAGGCAGTCTCGTATAATGATCTTCTTAATGAGGCTATTGCTTTAAAGAAAGCTGAGCTAGAGATGGTTGGTGGTAAACCCTTTTATGAGCCTAGCACATTCTATAAAAGTTTTAGAGAAGCAGAATACCATAATCATTATGAATGGGCTGCTGCTAGATATGCATCTGGTCTTTATTCACTTTATTACCGATTTCAAAAAGAAGGGGAGAAGGGAATTAAAACTGCACCCGTTAATCTTCCAGAGTCTGTAGGAAAACTTTGGGCTCTTATTAATGAGGCATCTGAGAAAGAGTCATGGACATGGCCTATGATGCAACTCCACGATGGTTGGTATGCTGATAAGTTTATTGGTGAGCTTCCAATTCTTCAAGGAATTAAGAATTCCTATATTGCTCTGGACTATACGGAAGATGAGTTTAAAAATGCTTTGATAGAGGTTCGTGGACTTATTCGGTGGAAGGGATATTAATGACAAATTTCACAGGGTAGTTAAAGTATTCTTTATATTTTTTATAGATGTCAGAAATAACCGGCCAAATCTGGATTGGATCATACGGTGATATTGCAAATGAAGAATTCTTAGATGAACGTGAAATTACGCAGATTTTGTGTTGTGCAGAGGAATTACCTCTAAGGATAGGGTTTCCTTATTCTCCAAAATTCCAGGGTCACAAGGTTCCTATAATAGATGATAAAGTAGATGAAAAAACTAAAGCATATTTTTTAGAAGCTGCTACTGTATTAGATGGATGGGTAAATGATGGAAAAAAAATATTTGTTCATTGCTTTGCGGGTATTAGTCGTTCTGTTTCTGTTGTTATTACATATTTAATGGTTTTTAAAGGGTGGTCCTATGATCTTGCGTTTCAACATATTAAACTTAGAAGACCAAGAATAAATCCTCATTCAGATTTTATTCCTATTTTGAAATCTATTGAGGCTAAACTGCCTGAACAAGAGACTCATTATCCCCGTCCTTATTATTAGGGCTTACAGGTGCAGTGGCACCTGCAGAAAACTGCACGGAATCAGTATTTCCATCAATAGTAACTCGCAGCATATCACCATCATTACTTACTGTTCTTAGTGACCTTGCAACGGGTTTTTCGGCTGCACCTACACTTGAAGGCTGCTCCACCTCACCCGTAAAACGAACAAAGTTAGAAATACCATACTGAGTCTTAAAATGCTGAGGGACCCAGCCAATCACCTCCGCCATATGCAGACTCTTATTTGCCGGCCTTAGAGTTGTCAGGTAAAACTTATGTAGGTCAAAGACCAGAGGTTGCACAGACTTTGGTAGGCTCTTGAATGCCACGGAGTGCTCCTTGTGACACTTGCAATACCAAGCATATAGAGTCTTAGTAGCTGCACGAAAATCATACTCATAATTCTGAAAATCCTGATTATCCTCCTGGTAAATACGCAGATACTCCTGAACTCGCTTCTGAGAGCGAAGGCGCAGGAAACGCCCATAAGAATTAGACTCCGTTCCACGCAGCTCTCGGCGCACACGGTCATGCTCAGAATTGCGGAATCGCCATCTCTGAAGGCCAGAATGCACCACGAGCCCCTGCCAATACCAGGGCTTTGTTGCCTTAATCTCCTCAAACTTGGCCTTCAACTCTGCAAACTCTCCCTTGAATGTGAGGCTATAAGTCTTAGGACGCCATGCTACAGGTAGATCCTCGGTATAGAAAGTAACTGTGCCATCATTTGCCACGGTGCCACGGTAGATTGCCCAGAAATTTGCCTTCTCCACTGTGCGAACCACACGATGCTCAGGATGAGCAAGAACAAGTGTAATGAATGTTGCAGCCACTGAATCATTGGGTGCACCAATCAACTTCTCAATATCACTCAAGGATGTCCGCTTTGCATCCATGGCCTCCTCAAAGAGCTCACGAAATGAGCGCTCAGAATAGAATGTACCATCAGCATCTAGCTTAGACCGAGTAGTCACATGGGTCTCAGCATCACCGCGCGCACGGAAAACATTTACCATAACACCCTCTACAAAGTCCTCAATACGCAGTGTAGAATCTAGACCTTCTGCAACACTAGGAATCTTCTGGTCACGGCGTGCGGCAAAAGGGGAAACACAACAAGGCACATTTGCCTCAGTATCCCAGACAACAGAACGACAAAGCTGGCCAACCTCAGATACAGCATCCTCAGCAATTGCAGCCTCACCCTCCTTCTCTTTACTATTACGCAAAATTGCATAAGCACTATCTTCCGACTCAATAATATCAATACCAGGCTCTTCTGCTTGAAGCCATGCCTTCAACTCAGGCCATGTATTATATTTTGTAATCCATGATGCAAATGTGCTAAGAGTAGACATTGGTGCTGGAACAGAAGGATTAGACATCATATATAATTAAATTATTGTGCGACTACGATTCAATTTTTGTTGTAGTTGAACATTAGATGGCTGAAGAAGAGGCCTTACAGCAAGTGCCGGCAAATACACAAGAAGTAAAATTATCTGAAATCTTAGTTGAGCCTCAAGAGCCAGTAATAGAATTAGGTGATCGTATTCGGATATTTGGAGGCAAATATGATAAGACTACAGGTAAAGTATTATATAGAACTGAATCTGAAATACATATAATTCCCGATGGTTTAACTAATCAAGTCTTAGAATTTGCAATTACTGAAGAGGGATTTGATCCTGCATTGAATATTGATTTAGTTGAAATATTACAAAAACGAAAAAAGAATTCATTTATTGAAATATTAGACCTTCGTGTTGGTCAAGAACTTGAGACATTTTCTTCTGAAGGTGATCCTTTAACTAAATACACAATCATAAATGTTGATCCAGAGGGCGATTTAATTACAATAAATAATGAGTCTGAGGGCGATATAGTAATACCTTTTGGATTCAAAGGAATTCCTAAAGAATTACCATTTCGTGTAATTCGTGGTCGCCAACCCCAATCCCAACAACCAGAAATTATGGTTAAAAATGATGAAGAGACATTTGAAAATGAAGAAGGTGACCAAGGTGAAGATATAGAAGAGCTTGAACTTGAAGATTTTCAATTCTTAGATGATGAATTACTTCCGGCTGACACTGGTGTAGAACAACTTATAGAAATTCCTACTTCTGAGCGAACATATTCTAATCAGACTCAGAAATCTGAAGCTTATGCTGACTTGCTATCATTAAATACACCAGCAAGGCAAAAACAATTAGAAACACAACGATTTACACGAGTTTTAACAGAAATATTTTTTAAACTTCGTGCTTCTATAATACGAACATCGGATGATGGTACACCAAGAGGTATAAAACCATCCAGCATTCAGACACTAGTGGATGCATTAGAAAAACGCCAACTTGCTCTTAGTAGACCAGTTGTAGATATAGATAAAATTTTGTATCATGACATGAATACGGAATTGGTTCCACAACCAGAATCTATGGATGGAATTCGTCTTATAGATTTTAATGCAAAAATACGAGATGCAAATGAATATTTGGAATCATCACCTGAGATGGCTGGACAAAAATTTACACAATTTTTTAATGGATATCTTTCAAAGTTTAATGCATCATGGAGACCAAATGGAACACAGCGTATTGCATTTCAAAAAGATGAAGAGATTTTTCGTAGAAAAGCACCAGAAAGAGAAGCAGATATTCCAGGATATCCTTGTTGCCTACCTGCAAAGAAAAAAGGAAATATTTCTTCTGAAAATGTAAGCGAAGTTTCATTATCACTTATACGCGGTTTGAAGGCTACTCGTAATAGAGGACAGCTTCTTCAAGAGGGTGAAGAAGCTACTGTAACATCTTATGTAATGTTTCCCTTGAAATATTCATCGTCGTTAAGTTTTCTTAAAAAAGAATCACTAGTTTCAGATATTATTGATGGACAAAAAATGCATAAATCAATAAAAGATATTTTAAAAGATACAAATGAAATTACAGATATACCCTCTTCATTACAACCATTTTTAGTTAGTGTAGATGGTGGAACTTTAGGAAATATTACATTGCGTGATTACATTAAAGCTATTGGTATACGGGCTGAAGGAATGAGTGATATTTGGCCAATACAAGTTTTACTGGGAATGAGTGAACGTGAATGGACTATAGACCAATTTCAGATATTAAAAGAGCTTATAGGAGAAACACAAAATCAAATTTTAAAAGCAATTATTACACAACGTGAACTGCTGGCTCAGAAAGTTGCACAACCTCCCGCAGTTCAAGGAATTCAAATGATTCCTGATGCTGCAGAATTAATTGAAAAAATTTCTGAGGAGCCACTTCTAAAAGAAATACAGGAGGACTTAAAAAATCAGATGCCTGGTTTTGCAAATAGTGATATTCTAATGGTTGGATTTCTCTTGAGAAATCACCAGGAGCTAACAATGGCTCAGCTTGCAAATCAACCTGCTGCTCTTACAAGGTCACGCATGAAATATGCAAGGGAAGAATATTTGAAGACACTCAAAGATATTCAATTAAAAAAGAAACGCATTGATTTTGCAGGAGAACCTCCAGAGCCTATACATTGTTCTCATGTAAAACCTCTGGCTATGATTCGTAAAGTAAAAGATGATTCACAACGTTTTGCCCTTTTATCTAAATTTCTTATAACATTCCAAGGTCACAAGGAAGATAATTGGGTAAAATGTAATGCAGGAGACCATAATTTACTATGTATGCATGAGCTTTTACAAATATATCAGTATCTCAGGCCTGGGGATGTTGCAGCATTAAATAAAGATATTCAGCTTAATTTTGGTGGTGGACAATTCCAGGGTCATTACATTTGTCGCAACTGTGGTCAACCAATAAGTGAATTAGAATATGATACGCATTTGGAGTTTGATGATAGCGGTAAACCAATGATGGGTCGTTCTGTATTAGAAGATACTGATACAATGGCTCAAGATCAGATTGAAAGTATTCTTGGCACAGGAGCAGATATTGATGAAATAGAGGAATTTGATGATTTACTAAAGAAATTAATATATACAACTGCAAAAGAGTTAGCAGATAGATTATTTGCGCCTTTAGAAATGAGTGATTTTATTATGATTGTAAATAGAGTATATAGTCTTATTCAGCAGATTCCATCACGTGAACGTTATGTGCAATTTCAAACTGCGCAGAAAAAAGGTAAGGCATCTACAGTTGCAGCTCTAACAGTAGATTATGATATTTATATTAACCAAGCATTAGTTTGTGCAACTGCTGTTCACTTACTCATACATATTCAAACAAGAAAGCCAGATTTAATCTTACGAGGAATGCCTGTTGGCTGCAGAAATTTGGGAGGTCAACCTCTTGAAGCTGAAGGTACCAATGGAATACAATGTGTAATATCTGTTATTTCATCATTTCAAAAAGATTCACCACCATGGAGTTTGACACAATTTCAAAAAGAGCCAGATGATTCAGTAAGACAAAAAATGATTATGGGTATATTTGAACCATTTATGCGTGCATCTTTACAAGACCCTACTATCTTACAAGCTTTATCTCAAAAACGTGAATATTTAAAAAAGATTCTAGGAACAGCTAGTGGTCAGGGACGTCCAGATGAAGAACTTCCTACAAATTTTGCTCCAATTCCATATGTTATGACAGAAGAAGATTTTGTTGAGAAAATTATCGTGCCAGAAGCAGCAAGTGAAGCAGATCGTGTTGAACTTTGGATTCGTCAAGGTAATTTTTTGGCAAAGAAAAATAAAATGCCAATGCCATTGGTATTTAGTGAGGCTTCATGTTGTTTATCTCCACTGAATAAAACAAATGAATTCTGGACAATAGGGCAGGGTAAACAAAGCCTTCCACCATTTTCAAAACGCACAGGTGTTGCTCCTCCTCCGAAAATAACTCGTATTGAACCTACTATGAAACCCTCACAAATTTCTAGACCTCTTCCTGATGCACCTGAATCTAGTTATTATAAATTATTTTTAAAAGTTTGTTATGATGGAGAGAAAAAAGGTCATAGCCACGAGTTTGGATTAACTAATAAATGTATATGGTGTGAATTAACTTTACCTGCTGAATTAGAGCTTTTAACTTCAGAGCAAGGTCTTACTGCAATTGAATCACAGGGTATAGAAGTAACAAAAGAAACATTTGAGGATTTATTAAATGAAACTCATATTGTAAATAGATTTGAGTCTAAATTAACACTAGAGATTGCAGGTCCTCTGCAAAATTGGGAAGCCTTAATAAAATTAGAGCCAGAACCAATGATAGGATATAAAGAAGTAATGGCTAAGACAACTGTTGAATTGCAAAAATTGCCACCAGACGCAAAAGAAGTAAATGTTGCTCTTGCATTATCTGATTTTTCTATTCTAGCTGAAGATGCTGAGAATAATTTTAAAACAAGAATGCCTGCAACGCAACATAGTGTATTTGATTCTATTGAACAGGGTGGTGCTGGTTCAATATTTAGATTTTTGCAAGCATATATCTTAGTCCCATTAAGTCAGTTTACTTATAAGAGTAATCCTAATTTAAGAGTTCCATCAGAATGGGGACTTAGTGGATTTCATGAAACAGATGTAAATGGATTTTTAGCTGAGCATCGTAGTTATTTATTAAAATTTAATAAAATATCTATAACACCATGGTTAAAAGCAAAAGTAGAAACATTTATTGCTCAAGTAAGACCAATATTAAATATTATGGAAACTCTTAGACCATTACAAATACCAGGTGGAAAACAAACATATGATTTTTTTCTAAAATTTTGTTTATATGCACCTTTAGTAAATTTTGTAGATCCAGATATTCTACCAATTGCAATGGATGCTGAATCACCTTCTCATGTAGAGCCAGAAGCATTATTTCCAGCAAAATTTGTCAGTGAGATGTTAAATAGATTTAAGATAGAGGGGTTAAAACTAACTCCTGAACAAATCCGAGAATTAATTGCATCTAGAAAAGAAGAGGAAAAAGCTAATATATTAAGAACAATGACAAAAATGTCACGTGCTGAAAAAGATATTTCTAAGATTCAAATGAAACTTGGAATAGGTGATTGGGCCGTTGGTGGAACTAAAGCAATATACGCATATGATCCAGACCAATATGATAAAGAAAGACAGCAAAGAGCTAAAGCAGGTATTGTTGATTTTCAAGAATTCAGTCCCGAGACTCGAGCTGGTGGGGCTGTAGGAATACAGCAGGATGCTCTAGGATATGATCAAGGTCAAGGAGATGAAGCAGGCTATATTGATGATGGTGAGCTTGGTAATATTAATGGATTTGATGATGATAATTAAACTAGAAAAAACAATACATAGGTCTAAGACATTGCATACGCAAAAACGAGATTAAATTCGGTTATTAATCAATAAACTATAATAGATGAGACGTTTAATCGTCGCAGGATTAGTATATTTAACAGGTATTGCTGTAATCTTAGTGATTAAGCCGCAATACATGTTTCGAGAGGATGGGCGATGGAAGGAATTTGGTATAGGACGTGATCCTGCAAATTTTACACATATACCATTTTGGTTATTTGCAATTATCTGGGCAATTATATCATATGCTAGTATTTCAATACTTGAAGATACATTCTATGGTCATATGAATCCTGAATATAAATGTGAACAATATCAATCTAGAGAATCTATTCCTGTTTACAATAATTCAAAAGTTAATCGTCCTAGAAATTCAAGAGTAAATAATCAACAAGAGTTAGTTCCCGGATACTATATGTTGAATGAAGGTGCAACTGGGAGAAATGGAGTCCCACGTTATGTCTATCTTGGTCCAGAAGAACCTGAACTTTAAACTATACAGTAGGGCATAATTGAGCAAATCCATTCATTATAGTTTGAGTATATAGACAAATCCAAAATCCATAGAATGCTGAGGATAAGCTTTTCTTTTCTTCAGGATTCCAGCTTTGAACAAGGCCTTCAATTGGCCATCTTAAACTTGTAAAATATGATAATAATCCCCATATTGCAATCTGAGGCAATGGAATTATAGCAACACGTTGTAATTGTAGAATCCACTCTACTTGATTACAACTTAAATACTGGATTAGACAATTTATTCCATAACCTAGGAATACTGATAAAAGTGGAAAAAATACAAATGGTCCTAGCCAATCTGGTAAATTAAATCCATTAATATATTTACTATCCCATAAAAATATAAATATTGCAAGGGCAGTTGCAATAAATAAAGCAAGTGCAATACGAATTCCACTAGTTATTTTAGACTTATTAACTGGTGCTGCTGTTGTTGTATCTGCCATATCTGATTTATAAGGGAAAAGGAAATCAATAATCAACCGACCGTATAATCAGATGGCATCCCAGGTGAATAGAGATTTCTTTAAAAAAGCTAAGAAGGTTGACCGGGCAATTGAAATACGTGATAATGAAGCAGTGATTCCGGCAGTAAAAGAAAGGGCAGAAGTACGTGCTAGGCTACCTAATAGGCGTTTATTAACAATTGAAGAAAGAGCTGCAATAATCGAAGAACGAATGGGATTAATTACAGCATTAGATGATGAAATAGAAGTTGAACGAAAAGATTTATTAGAAAAAGTAAAGGTATATGAAATGACTAAGTCTGGAGCATCAGATGTAGTTGCTCAGAATTTAAAAGTAAAAAGTTTAATGGAAAAAAGAACTAAACTTTCACACCCAGAAATATGGATTGAGACACTTCCTGGACTTCTTTTAAAAGATGTTTTTGCAAGTAAAAGAGATGTTAGAAAAATAGGTGCAGATGTTTTTCAAGTTAAACGTCGCCTAGAGCCTATATTAAGTTTATATGTTGACTTAGAAACACCTCCTGTTCAAGAATCAAGTAGACCTTCTGTTTTAGCTACACTTGGCTTAGCTTCACCTAGTTTAGAAGAAACAGTAGAACCAAAGACTGCTGCTGAAACAGCACAAGGCGTTATTATTGGTCAGAAAAGAGTAATTAAGACAAAGAAAGCAAGTGCTGCTGCACCGGCTGGCCCAGTAACATTTACAATTTAATTAATGTATTTAACCAGAAAGAGGATATTCTTTTAAATTTTTTTCATTCTTATCACAATTAACTTGTTCAACTTTATATCTATAACAAGCTCCATTAGGATCTTTATATACTAGGGCATCTACTGTTGTTGGATGAGGATATTTATAAATAACCTCATGTGCACCACGTCCTCCTAAACCTACATAAAGTAGGCCAGATGCTACACCAATTACAAATGGTATTAAATGAAAAAACTCAGGCATGCCATACATCTTATCCTACGTAAGTTGTAGAAGTAAAAGATGATAATAGATGCTTTTAAAAATCCTATTTTTAAAATTTTGGTTTCATTCATGTTTGGTTTAGCAATAGTTCTTATACTCTCTCCAATTTGTCGTGGACGTTCATGTATGATTGTAAAGGCACCTCCTATTCATGAAATTAAAGAATCAATTTATCACATTGCTTCTAAATGTTATAAGTTTGAGACTGTTCAATTAGATTGCCCTGCACAAGGAGCAATAGAAGCATTTGAAAATATTCATTTATAAGCATAGGATAAACCCTATAATCCAAGGTATATACTGTATGCGCTTGGAGTTCCCGGGTTTCTTTATGCTGAAGAAAAAGAATGGCAAATGCTGGAACATTACTATCTGACTTAGATGGCAAGGCACCTCTTTCTGGAGATGGAGATCTAGTTAAAATGATTTATCAGGATATGAATTCTAATCAGGATATGCGTCCGGGCACACAATCTGGAATGGCACCTGGAGGTGTTCAGGGCCCTATGATGCCTATGCCCCCTCCTCAACAATCAACTCAACA
>Ga0214923_10007527_pt1 | contig 11860 bp, 7 predicted proteins | sample LL1510_MetaG_FD_177993 | JGI IMG/M metagenome (GOLD analysis project Ga0214923, IMG submission 177993) | Freshwater microbial communities from Lake Lanier, Atlanta, Georgia, United States - LL-1510 | ecosystem: Environmental > Aquatic > Freshwater > Lake | place: USA: Georgia | collected 2015-10-15 | reverse complement strand
TTACACTTAGTTCTTAGGCTTCGTGGTGGAAATATTATAAATTATTAATTAAATATAAGTGATAAGAATGTATTGGTATTATTTAAAATAATATTATATAAAGTTATTGATTATATTTAAATATTCGAAAAATACCATTGTTACATATTCAAAATTAAAAACAGCCTTTATATTTTTTTAAGATATTTTAAACATAAAACGTTTGTTCACTTATTTATATAACATAATTTTAATATATTTATATTATATGTTTGTGTAATATAAATAATAATTTTTTTGTATTTACTATTCATATATTTTATAGTTTTTATTTATATATATATATATATTAATGGTAAGTAATAAAAAATCGTATAGAAATAGTATTATTATAAATAAGCGTAGATCTAAAAACAATAATAGGTATAGTTCTAAAATCAATGGAGGAAACCCAACTATGCAAATTTCGGTTTGGGGGGGGCAGCGAACCTTAGAAGTTTTGATTTTAAATGTAGAAAGCTCAGATACTATTGATATGGTAAAAGCTAAAATTCAAGATCAAAAAGGTATTCCATGTGACCAACAACGCCTCATTTTTGCGGGTGAACAATTAGAAGATGGTCGAACACTAGCAGACTATAATATTCAAAATAGAAGCAGATTACAAGTAATCCCAAGGAATGAAGAAGCATTTCAAATTTTTGTTAGAACATTAACAGGAGAGATATTTACATTATATGTAAAAAGTAGAGATAGTATTTCTGATGTAAAGATTAGAATTGAAATACAGGAACGTCTACCCTCTAACCTACTGCGTCTGATTTTTAATGAACAGCTTTTAGACGATGATCACACAATAGCAGAATATAATATTCAAAAGGAAAACACATTATTTTTAGTTCTTAAGCCAAGACAAGGAATGTTTGTTTTTGTTAGAACAATGAGAGGAAAAACCATTACATTAGAAGTAGAAAGCTCAGATACTATTGATATGGTAAAAGATAAAATTCAAGATAAAGAAGGTATTCCACCTAACCAACAGCGCCTCATTTTTGCTGGTAGACGATTAGAAGATCATAATACACTAATGGACTATAACATTAGCAATGGTAATACAATACATTTAGCTCTAAGTAGTTTAGTAATACAAGTTCATGTTGAAACATGGTTCGGAAATACCATGACGTTAGAAGTTGACCAAGCAGATACAATACGATCAGTAAAAGCCAAAATTCTAGAAAAAAAGGGTGATCTACCTAAGTTTTTACCGAAACCGAAAGACGTTGCTGTGGAGGTTGGACGAAGATTGAATTGGAACGACGGATTGATAAATCATTTTAAGAATTCCTGTATCAACAGCAAAAGGATTATGGAGAACAATGAGAAAGAGTTGCGTGAATTTGTTGAGGAAAGATACAAAGACCCTGATTTCGAAAATTTTCCGAAAGAAGAAACAGAACGTGCTTTGGATTTAATAATAAGGTTGAAGGCCGAGAGGAGGAGGCTTGAAGAGAATTGGGATTTTCCACCTGAACAACAGCACCTGGTTTTTCGTGATAGACAATTAGAAGATGAAAGAAGACTAGAATACTATGGTATTGAAATGGATAGCAGATTACAATTAGTTCTTCCAAGATTTGCAGTTGTTATTAAAACATTGACTGGAAAGAACTTTACATTAGAAGTAGAAAGCTCAGATACTATTGATATGGTAAAAGCTAAAATTCAATATAGAGAAGGTATTCCAACTGACGAACAACGCCTCATTTTTGCGCGTGCAGCTTTAATGGATGGTCAAAAAACAGTATTAGACTATAATATTCAAAATGGAAGCACATTACACTTAGTTCTAAGGCTTGGTGGCCCCTGCCAGGTATGCATGGCAGCACAGGCAACACAGTAGAATCACTGTTTTGTTCCCTTGCGTTAACCTGAAGATACAATAGCAACAGTAAAAGCACAAATAGCACAAAAGGCGGGTATTCCATGTGACCAACAACGGTTGATTTTTGCGGAAAACAATTAGAAGATGGTAGAACTCTTGCTGATTATAATATTCAAAAAGTGTCTACTCTCCATTTAGTATTAAGACTTAGATAATCAATTAAAATTTTCTAACATTTATTCATATATAAAAATAATTGATGAATAATAGTTAAAATGGAAACTTGTGAGCATTATACACGTGGGTGTAAATTTATTTCGCCTTGTTGTAATAAAATAGTTAATTGTAGAATATGTCATAATAATGAAAATGATCATGAAATTGATAGATTTAAAGTTGTTAAAATCAAATGTAATTTTTGTAATACTGAACAAGATGTATCAAATGAATGTGTTAATTGTGAAAATAAGTTTGGCGATTATTTTTGTAGTATATGTCGTTTATATGATGTTAATTCAGAAAAACAGTATTTTCATTGTGAAAAATGTGGAATTTGCCGTGTAGGAAATAAAGATGAAATTTTTCATTGTGATGAATGTAATATGTGTTATTCAATTAAATTAAAAGACAATCATAATTGTAAAAAGCAACTTTTTATGACAGATTGTTGTATTTGTTTGAATGATTTATTCTCATCACGAGAAAGCAGTATAGTTTTACAGTGTAATCATGTCATCCATGCGTCATGTGCGAATGAATGGATGAAAAAAAATATTAGTTGTCCTATATGTAGAAAAACAATGTTAGATAAAGATATAAAAAAAATATATATTGAACATATTGATAAATTAATTATGGATAATCCAATAGAAAATGAATTAAAAATAAACATACATTGTAATGATTGTTCGATGGAAAATGAAATAAATTTTCATCCATATGGTCAAAAATGTTCTAATTGTGGTTCATATAATACTACATATTGATACTATTTATCTCTTGATTACAAAAAATTATTGGTGCTATTTCTTCGGTTGTTAATATTAATAATTTACACCATTCTTCTTTTTGTAATAAATATTCAAGCATATATATCCGACGATACATTCCGCGTTCAGTTGTTTTTATACAATGTTTCCAAAACCATTCAAATCTTAAAAGTTGTTTTCTATCAGTAAAACCTATAATGTGAATAAGGGGTTCCCATATGTGACCTGATGTTGATTTGGCTCCACCTTTTATTAATCGATTATGTTGTTTTATTCGTCGATTAAAATCATTTGTGGCTCCTATGTATGTTTTAGCACAATCTTTGGCCTGAATACAATAACAAACTAACATATATTATATTGTTATTGTATTTGATTTAATATAATAAAATTGTTGATTTATAAAAAATATTATATTTAGCTATAAACTATTGACACAATTTTTATTATTATTATTTTGTTATTTAGTAATCATACGTGGAGCGATAGACATAGTATTAAGTTCCTGTAAAAACAACTTACAAGCATAAGGTAAACGAATTTCTGTAAAACTAGTTAAATTATTACATCCGCGACATTCATATTTTTTATTAGCTGGATTAACTACGGCAAAATTACCACATTTTCTACATACAAAGGCTTTAAAATGGTCAGATTTATCTAATAATATTTCTTTACAAAATGCCATAGATCCGTGTGCTAGAAAAACGTCTCTTTCCATTTCACCAATCCTTAAACCACCATCTCTGCTACGACCTTCTGCCGGTTGTCGTGTTAATGTGACAGACGGTCCAGTAGGACGACTATGTGTCTTGTCATCAACCATATGTTTCAAACGCTGATAGTAGGTAGGACCTATAAATATTTCTGTGCTCAGTTGTTCACCTGTTCGACCATTATATAAGATTTCATTACCGGCGCGTTCAAATCCAAGACCCTGTAATGTATCCATTAAATTCTTTAGGTTTTTATCGGCAAATTTACTAAAGGGCGTTGCGTCTCCATATCGACCTAATAAACAACACGTTTTGCCCATAACACATTCAATTAATTGTCCAATAGTCATACGTGATGGAATAGCATGTGGATTCATAATAATATCAGGAACAATACCATTTTTTGTAAAAGGCATATCTTCTTGTCTATATACCATACCAATTACACCTTTTTGAGCACTACGACTAGCATGTTTATCCCCAATTGTAGGAATACGAATACTACGAACTCGAACTTTGGCAAATTTATATCCATCTCCATTACGACTAATTAATATCTTATCAATATATCCATTTTCATTAGGGCGAAGACTTGTGCTGTTATCTTTGTATATGGTTTGACCTTGTTTATTTTTCATTGGAATTACTTTACCAATTATAACATCATCTTCATCTACCCGAACATTTTCTGGAACAAATCCATTTACTGCTAGTTTTTCATAATTAGCAACTTTTAATGATTTTGTTATTTTAGGATTTGGTTTACAGAATTTTTCTTCTTCTCCTGTATTTTGATATTTTTTCTCTTCATCTTTATAACTTCGATAAAATGTGCTATGAAATAGTCCGCGATCAATAGCACTCTGATTAAACATTGTGCTATCATCCTGATTAAAACCACTATAACAAGCTATTGCTACAATAGCATTTATACCACTAGGTAAATGTGAACTTGGCAGATAATTAATTAATCTACTATTTACTAATGGATTTTGTGGATAATGTAATACATGAGCTAATGTATCAAAACGTTTATTAAAATTAGTACAATATACACCCATAGCCTGTTTACCCATAGCTGCCTGGTAAATATTTCTAGGTGATTGATTATGGTCACTGAATGGAATGATACTGGCCAATACTCCCAAAATTAAACTTGGATGAATTTCACAATGAGTATAATTTCTAATATAACCATTTGGATCTTTTGTATATAATTCATCAGCTGTCATAGCAATTAAACTATTATCTTTTTCTAATACATCTATATACTCGATTACTCCTTCCGTCATTACCGGTGTATTTACGGTTTCATTAGGATATTCTAGATTAATTTTGTGTGGTAGACTACCATTAATTAAATTTTCAAAATCAAGACGTTTATCTTTTACCATTTGAATTAAATAATTATTCATTCTAAATTCATTATTATCAACTATGTAAAGTGGTTGTAAAAATCGTCCAGCATCTGTCCATATTTCTACAATATTTTGATCAATACGCCAACTAATACTTGTATAGGCATGTAAAAGACCCATACGTCTTAAACTACGCAAATATTTAATTACTTGATTTGGATTTGTATGAACTCCCCACCAATTTCCATTGACAAATATTTTAGTCTTATTATAAATATCATCCGGTTGACAATCAACTAACCGCATTGTTTTTAGATTTTCAAGTTCCATGTATACGGATACGGGTGAACTATAAATACTAATTGCTGTGGTTAATGCCATATTTTTAACACATCCAACAGCATGACCTTCAGGTGTTTCAGCTGGACAATTATGTGTCACAAATCCGTTAGATACAAAGGTATGAATATTTGATTCGGTAGTTAGATCCATTACAACTGGACATTCACTATACGAAATTTCACATATTTCTGTAATTTTAGAATATAAAGTTCCTGTATCTAGGTCAGCATTAGTATCATTTATATAGTTTTTAAAACCATTAGAGACTAAATCAGGCAGTTTATTATTATAAATACAATATCTAAAATATTCACTTTTAATTAAAGAATATTTATAATAATTACTATTACTGAATTGTTCTATTTCAACACTACGTAATAGTTCTACTAAATGTGAATTTGAATTATTTGATATTTTAAAGGGTGTTGGACGAATTAATACTGATTGACCTACAGATAATTCACCACAAGCTACAAATTTGCTATCAGACACAAACTGATGGTCTTCACTGGCTATAATAAATCGACCAGTATCTGTTGTAATTCTAATAATTTTTTTTCCAAATTCCTTTACATCAAACTGTTGAAATGCTACAATACCAGAGCTTTCAGATTTACGTGTTTGTTCATTCACAACAATAATATTATTATTTCCTACACCATTATTTAATAATGTTTGTATTGATGTTTGAGAACCATCATCTTTTAATACAAGTGTATCAGGCGAAACACACACTAATCCCCATTGAGTGCTATGTAGTTTACGAGGTCCAAGGACTTTACCGCTTTTCTCAATAGGTGTATTTATACGACGCAAATGACTAAGTGTAGAATTATAGGTAAGTCTACTTAAAACTTGAGCAATACCTTGTTTCGACTGCATATTCCTAATTCCCCAATTACCAGTTGCTAAACCATATTTCAAACCTCGTTCAATTGTTATATTCTTAATAATTTTATAGATATTGTTCATATTTATAATATCATGAAAATGATTATTTGCTTTCCAACTACCATTATTAAATTCTTTATTCATTTGTGTCTTAATTTCTTTGATTAGTTTATTAAAATATAGCTTATAGAGATTACCCATAAGAATACCAGGAGTATCCAGTTTCTTATTTAAATAACTGTCACGGTCGTCATATGATATCTTATTCAAACAAACACTCAACATTTTCTTAGTCATATAACCTAAGAAATACGCCTTCATCTTTAAATTAGTGCCCATGTGGGGTAAAAAGTCATTATGTAAAATATCATTTAACAATTGTAATTTTCTTGAACGATCTAATTTATCAGTTTTATCTTTGATATTTACTTGCTGAATATATTTAATTACGTAATCGACACAATCTTCACGATTCATATACTGATTAGCCTCCTCAAGACTAGGCTTTATTAAATTCAGAAATTCAGCACTTTCATTACAATCAATATCATTTAAAATACATTCTAAAATAGCTTTATCACTTTCAATACCAAGTAGTCTATAGAAAATAAATAGAGGAACATCATGTCGAATATTAGGCAAACTTACTTTAATTGTTTTACCATTTACACCAATTTTTGATGTAAGTTTAACTTGATTTGTCTTAGGATTATAAAATTCATTATGAGCAATACTACTTATCTCAGCGGTATGACTATACTTGTTTTGACTTTTACTACTCTTGAAACAATACACTTTATTTTCCCATTTACGCTCTTGACTAACTAAGACTTTTTCACTGCCATTTACAATAAAATAACCACCACGGTCATAAATACATTCTTCAAAATCTTGAAGTGTTTGATTATCCTTCTTACTAAGTATACATAAATGATTACTATGAAGCATAATTGGTATTTTTCCAAATTGTATCTTTTTTAAACATTTTTCTTCTATTTCATATGTATTGCCTTCTACTAATACCATTGTTTTTATATATAGGTCAACATATTGATTCGCACTATATGTAAATGACCTTTTACGAGCTTCATTAGGCAACATAACTTTAAGACTTCCATTATTCTCATGTATAGAAGCGGGCGCTAAATGAATATCACCAAAACGTAATTCAATACTATATTGAAATTGTCCATTAGGTTGTTGAAGATAATTAAGTTTAATTGGATTATATTGCTGAATAATATCAGCTAATAGTCTATCTTTAAAATCATTAAAACTTTCTAATTGATGTTTAATCAAATAATCATCTCTAGTTAAAAGTAATTTAATTACTTCCCAAGTATCTTTTTCCCAATCAAACGATTTTGATGTCATTTTGCTTATTATATTTTAAGTATTAATTAATGTAATCAATTTTTTATATTGTTTTTTAAATTAATATAAAATCAATTTTTTAATAATATATTATTTAAATATAAGATGGGTTCTAATCTATCTACTTATCAACAAAAGACAGGATTAGCTTTATCAGATTTACCTGAAGAATTAGCTCAAATAGGTCAACCAAATCCAATTGAAATAGAAAAAGATACAGTTCAAGTGCCAATTATTGAATTAAAAGAAAATCAATATGAAATTAATAATACAATTAATCAGTTAGATAAATTAATAAAAGACGCAGAACTTAGTAAAAATCAATTGAAAAATATTCTCAAGTCTAACCGTTCAAACATTGATACGCTTGAGCAACAAATTGAAATAGCAGAGGAGAAAGCTATTAAAATAGCCGATGGGGAAAATAATGAAACAGCTAGAGATGTTGAAATAGCCGATGAGGAAGATAATGAAACAGCTAAGGTTGTTGAAACAGCCGATGAGGAAAATAATGAAACATCTAGAGATATTGAATTAGCCGATGAGGAAGATAATGAAACAGCTAGAGATATTGAATTAGCCGATGAGGAAGATAATGAAACAGCTAGAGATGTTGAAACAGCCGATGAGGAAGATAATGAAACAGCTAGAGATGTTGAAATAGCCGATGGAGAAAATAATGAAACAGCAAGAGATATTGAAATAGCCGATGGGGAAAATAATGAAACAGCAAGAGATGTTGAAACAGCCGATGAGGAAGATAATGAAACAGCTAAGGTTGTTGAAATAGCCGATGAGGAACATAATGAAATACCAGTAGAAAAGTCTATTAAAATAGCCGATGGGGAAAATAATGAAACAGCAAGAGATATTGAATTAGCCGGTGAGGAACATAATGAAATACCAGTAGAAAAGTCTATTAAAATAGCCGATGGGGAAAATAATGAAACAGCTAAGGTTGTTGAAACAGCCGATGATGAAGATAATGAAATACCAATAGAAAAGTCTATTAAAATAGCCGATGGGGAAAATAATGAAACAGCTAGAGATGTTGAAATAACCGATGGGGAAGATAATGAAATACCAGTAGAAAAGTCTATTAAAATAGCCGATGATGAAGATAATGAAACAGCAAGAGATGTTGAAACAGCTGGTGAGGAACATAATGAAATAGTTAAAGATCATGAAATAGCTATGGGGGAACATAATGAAATAGTTAAAGATCATGAAATAGCTAAGGATGTTGAAACAGCCGATGTGGAAGATAATATTAACAGTGACCCTATATATGAAAATAGTAAATTAAAACAACAAGTAGATAATATAGACAATATCAATATGACAAAAACAATTCATGAAACAACTGAAAAAATAGATAATACAAAATTAAAAACATCTGAAGTTTTTGAACAAGATAAAGAAGTTGATATAGTATTGGAACAAGAAGATAATATGGAAAATAAAGTAAGCTTAATAGATAGTCCAATTAATGATACCGATAATATTAAATTATTAAAACCAGATACTGAATTTATAATTGATGACGAAAATAATATAAAAAATGAAACTAAATATAATAAACAAATTATTAATATTGTATCTGAAGGTAATAATTATGATAACGAATATCTAATAAATATACCTTATAATAGTTCACTGAGTGAACATAATCAGAATTTATTAAAATTCGATAATGATATTATAAAATTATTAAACTTTAATTCAACAAAACCAACTACCGTTTTACATAATAATAAATTATTAACATATGACGAATTAAATATGTCTGATTTTGATATAAAATCTAGTTTAAATTCATTTAATAAAAAAATTTTAAAATATGAATAAATGATATATGATGCTCAACAAAAAATTATTATTAGAGTTAGTAAAAATTCCAGCTCCATCTGGCTTAGAATATTTAATGAAAGACTATTTATTAAAATATGGCAAAGAAAATCTTAAAAATACTGATGTAATTTTCGAAGGCGGAGAAGTTTATTTTATAAAAAAATCCAATAATCCCAATGCTAAATCAGTTTTATTTGATGCGCATATGGACAATGTTAGTTTACGTATTATGAGTATAACAGATGATGGTTTTTTAATATGTCGTAGTTTTGGATTAAATGATGAAGATATTTATGGTAAAGAAGTGAACGTATTAACAAAAAATGGTATAATAAATGGAGTAATATCAATTAATCCTCCGCATCTTAACATTAAGAATAATCAATTAATAGTTGATATATTTGCTAAAAATGGTGAAGAAGCGAAATATTTAGTAGAAATTGGTGATGCCATATTTTATAAACCATATGCTAAAATTGTGAATGGCCATTTAAGTGGTACATTTTTGGATAATCATATTGGTGTATATAGTTTAATAAATCTAGCTAAAATGATTGATGAAATCGAAAATATAAAGTATAATATAATTTTTCATTTTAGTTCTCGTGAAGAAACTGGTAATTTAAAATATTTATCAATGTTACCTCAAAATGAAGAAAAAATATCTAGAAAAATTCAGTTAATTTTTGTAGTAGATGCTGATTTGGCGACTGATGTATATAATTTAAATAGGGATGATTTACCAAAATCATATTTAGGCAAAGGTCCAATTATTTCACGAAATATTATAGATGATTATAATGTATATAAATTTTTAATGAGCATCATGGATGATATACCCTATCAAACAGTAATGTCCGATGGTAATGGTGGTAATAATTTAATAGATTATAATAAATTAAATGTATATGGTCAATCTATAGGTATACCATTGCGTTATATGCATAGTTCGGTAGAGACATGTAGACTTGATGATATAAAATGGACAATTCAATTGTTATATAATATAGTTTTAAATCTGGATATATTTTTTTCTCAGTGAAAAATATTTATATTATTATAGTATATAATGGAATCGATTCAACGTGATGTTTTATTGGGTTTTTACAAATGGCAACTATTAATAAAAAGCTTTCATTTTGTGACAAAGTATAATGTGCGACATGAAGCTGCTGGTAAATATCTAGATAATTTTATGGAAGACTATGATAAATTTATGGAAGTATGCATGGGTCATCATGGACAAATGTCTATGGATAATGAATATACTATTAAAATAGGAATAGTAAACGATGATACCATTTTTTATCATATTGATAAATTTGGTGAATTTTTGAATAATCTACGTGAACCTTATGAGAAACATAGTGATTTATTAAATATCTTAGATGAGATGGTAGCAAACTTGAATAGACTTGTATATTTATTAAAACTAAAATAAATACTATAGATTTATTATTTCTGTAGAATTTATTTATTTGCTGTAGAATTTATTTATTTGCTGGTTTTCTTCCGCGTGGTTGTTTCATTTTCTTTTGTTCTTCTATTTTTTTCTTTTCAGCGGCTTCTTGTTCGGAACGTATTGCCCGCATAAATTCCCATTCATCAAAATTAAAAAAGAAATGATTTTTAGGTGATATATATTGTTTATGACGTAATAATAATTCAATTAATTCACATAGAGAACCAGATTTAGCAAATACGCGATATATATCTTCATGTTTGTTAATTTTGCTCTTACTATCCAAAAATTTTTCTATTTTTTTACTATTCGTTCCTAATAAATATTGTATTAAATCTATCAATTCCGGCTTGTTAATATTTAAGTAGGTAGCTGTTCCACATACTGCCCCTTTTATTTCTGATTTATGTTGTATAGAATCATCTTTATTTTTTTTGCTAATATGATTACGTTTATCAACTAGATAAAATTCTATTTCATTTTTAAATTCTCCTATTTCTTCTTCAGCTTTTAATTTAGCCATACTACGACGTTCTTTTTCTTGTAAATATCCATAAACTATGTCACTTAGATAGTCTATTTTCAACTGGTCATATGTATAACTATATTGGGTTCTATAATTTAATAAATCTAGTGCTTCTACTGGTTCAAAATGACCAATTTCTACATTAAATTTAAAAAAAAATGCTTCAGCTACGCGTTTTTTTGTATCAGGATAGTATACACTTTTATATAATCTAAAAACATTAGGTAATCCACTGTCATCAAGACGAAATATACTATTACGTGTACTTCCATTTTGAGGTTCATACATTTCGAAAATAGCATTTTCTAACTTATCATCTGGATTTTTAACACCACCATTTTTAATATTATTTTCAAGAATATAACTAATTAATATACGTTTATCATCATAAGATAATCGATCAATTACACTAAAAACAAAATATAATTCTAATAAATAAAATCCAACTAATGGGTCTGGATTATTGTTTGTTAATGCTAATAAAAAT
>Ga0214923_10007526_pt1 | contig 11860 bp, 19 predicted proteins | sample LL1510_MetaG_FD_177993 | JGI IMG/M metagenome (GOLD analysis project Ga0214923, IMG submission 177993) | Freshwater microbial communities from Lake Lanier, Atlanta, Georgia, United States - LL-1510 | ecosystem: Environmental > Aquatic > Freshwater > Lake | place: USA: Georgia | collected... | reverse complement strand
AAGAGGTTTGCCTCATAGAGGTTTGCCCCTTCAAGGTTTGCCCTAATGAGGTTTGCCCTTTCGAGGTTTGCCCCTTCAAGGTTTGCCCCTTCAAGGTTTGCCCCTTCAAGGTTTGCCCTAATGAGGTTTGCCCTAATGAGGTTTGCCGGTTCTCCTTGTCCGGTTTTAAGCCAAAGATTATGTTGTTTACAAACCTTTTTAAGCTCGGTTTCGTTAATCTTTTTCATATTATTAATATATCAATATCAAATTTGAAATATAATTTAAAGATTTATAATCCTAGGATTGAGTAACAGGAGTCATAAGGTTTCATTTCGTAAAAACTGAACTTAGATTATTTCTAAGTTTTCTGGTTGTGCAGCTTCGATGGTAAAGCGTTGGTGTAGTGGTTCAAAAATTAACATTAGAGGAACATGCCATGCTGGATGTGTTTCTCTACGTTTAGCGGTATTAACAGCCATTTCGAACGTTTGCCTCATGTAATGTTGAGTAACGGGAGTCAAAGGTTGGTATAAAAATTTTTCGTTCAAAACGTTGTAGTAGTACTCAATGATTTTATACCAATATTTTCTTTGAACTTGAATTTTACTCATAGAACAACCATGTCTTCTCGCTCTGGAGATGTTGAAATGTGTGTTACTGGAACCTTTGTACGTTTAGAGATATATTTGATGTATTCTGCTGCATTTTGGGGTAGACTGGCTTTGTCACGCAATCCTTTTGTTGGTTGATTCCATCCCTTGCATTCAAAATATTGTGCGTTTTGATCAGAATAACGATAGCCTACACATACAGGAATAGTTTCAAACTGGTCCAATACATCTAACTTGGTTAGAATAATTTCATCAACCCCATTAAGTTCACAAGCTCGACATAGGGCAGTATGATCTAACCAGCCACAACGTCGGTTTCGACCTGTAGTAGTTCCGTATTCTTTACCAATTTCACGAAGCTTATTGCCAATATCATTGTCTTGTTCTGATGGAAATGGTCCCTCTCCAACCCGTGTTGTATATGCCTTCGCTACACCAATAACCTTACGAATAGCTTTGTGATTCAAACCTGTTCCTGTAAAGGCGGCACCAATAGTACAGTTGGAGCTGGTCACATATGGATACGTGCCGTGATCAATATCCAGAAAAGTACCTTGAGCACCCTCTAGAAGAATATTAGCATTGCTTGCAAGAGCCATTCGTAGCAACTGAGTAGTATCTGTAATAAATGGTCTAATAACCTCACATGCTTCACGAAATGTGTCCCAAACTTCAATATCACCGTTTAAAATAGCTTCCATGCGAAGACCTGTGCGGTGCATCTTGGCAGCATATGTAGGACCAATACCTCTGCCAGTAGTTCCTACTTTGTTGCCAGTTGCACGATCTTCCGCAACGGTTCTTGGAGTAATCAAGTGTGCAGCATGAGAAATAAACAATCGACCTTGCAAACTAGAAGGCCCACCATGTTCTTCGATTTCTTTTGCGAGTTGAAATGGATCAACAACACATCCGTTTCCAATAACATTATTAACGTGAGGATGAAGAACTCCAGAAGGAAGAGCATGAACGGCTACTCGGTGTCCATTCACAACAATGGTATGTCCTGCGTTGTTACCTCCATGAAATCTAACCACATAATCATAATCTTTGGCAAGATAGTCTACAACCTTACCTTTCCCTTCGTCCCCGTAGGATAGCCCCAATACCACATCAGCAGGCATACTTTTACTCCTTTATTTGTATAAACAAGTTAACATTAGAATATTAAAAGATAAAAGTTTTATGTATGTGGAACATAACCAATAGAAAGAAGGAAGTTATATTTAACCTTATGGTCCAACTTACAAAAATACTTTTTGAATCTGACTGGGATGATTTTGATATTGATCCCAAAACAGGTAAACTAATATTAAAAAAGAATATATTGATTCCAAAGGAAGAGCCTGATGGGTCTGAAGATGGTCCTCTTGGTGCATTTGTTTTTGGTGATCTTCGAAAAGATATTGGACAGAATGTTGATGAAACAGACACAGATTTAGAAAAAAGAATATACAATGCTCTTGTTTTTTATGCTAGTTTTAACAGCAAAAAATTATTGAACAATGTTGCTGAAGAAATGAAAGAGATTAGCGACAAAGGTTTATATCCGAAATTTTTCAAAGTTCCTTCTGCTAGTGCTTGGAGAATATTGATTGGACTAACAAAAAAATCGTTGCAAAAGCTTATTGGTGATGTAGAGAGCCAAGGTGTTGCTGATGATGTAATCATATCTCCAAGAAGTGATACAAAAATCACTGGTTGGTCTTTAGATCCCAACTCGATGAAAAAAATATACAATCAAGCTAAGTTTGAAAGTTCCAAAACGTTGCATGGTTATTGTTTATTAGCTAAGTGTGAAACCAATGACAATCCATTCTTTTTTAACATTGATTCTGCCATGCCTTATTTGAGCGTTGGAGGTTCTGCTTACGATTATCAAAAAGAAATTTTAGCATATGGGAACGTCAAGGCAACAAAAGTAGCATATAAATTAGTAGAAGGTGAAGAGAATCCAGTATCGGAATTAATGAGGTTAATCAATGGTTAAGTTATACGTTGTGTTATTTGAAACAGGACCATCAGCTCAAAGTGCTATACCGACATTAGGAAACGATTCAAGAAGAGTATCTAGGACAGGTATAGATGCAGAGGATGCAGGGTTTTTGAATATCGTTGATACAATGGATTTAGATGTTGATAACCCAGAAGATGATTGGGATTCCACGTTTCCGCAAGAAGATCGAATGGAATATAAGATAACATCATAAGTTAAATACTTATGATGAAAGGTACAAACATGACAAAAATGATTGACAAAGAACGTTTGCAAAAAGTTATTCAAGAAGCTGTTGGTAACGTGTTATCAAATAGTGGTGTTTTAGAAAAGCCTACGATAAAACAAGTTGTTGCTGCTGGTAAAAAGATATTGCAAGAAGCTGTTATTATTATGCCACGCACTTTTACAATGAAAGGCGAAGTACAGTCTCCAACCACAAAAGAGAATCATGAAAAACTTTACAAGAGCTATGTTGACAGTTTTAATAAAATCTCCAGTAAGCTTGATACTGTTCCAAGAACAGATGCTGATAACAATAACGACTCAGAATTTCGCAGACTAAAACAAGATGAAGTTCACAATATGAATGGTGTTAAACTTCATGAACTTTATTTTACCAATTCTGGAGATCTCAACTCAGAGATTCGTGCTGACAGTACACCCTTCATGAGGTTGTCAAGAGATTGGGGAACATTTGATGCTTGGCAGCTAGATTTTCGTGCTTGTGGTATGTCAGCAAGAGAAGGTTGGGCAGTTTGCTACTTCGATCCATTTAAACAACAATACTTCAACTGTTTTATCGAAGGTCACACAATCAATCTTCCTCTTATGTGTATTCCTGTTCTTGTAATTGACACATGGCATCATGCTTGGTTTTATGATTATCCTGGTGAGAAGATGGAGTATATTAACAAAAGCATGAGAGAGATTAATTGGAATGTTATTGAAATGAGAATGCTTGCCGCAGAAATGGCTAAACTTCATCAGATTTATGCAATCCAACCTGTGATATCAAACGAGAAAGAACGTGGTATCGCTATTCCAGAAATAATGCCACCCGTTGAAGTACTTGGAGGTCGCTAATGCTTTATTCTAAACGTCAAAGACTAAATGAATTTCGTGCTCTTCGTGAGCAAGACGAAGAATCAAAGGGACCACCATATGTTCCTCCACAAGAAAGAATTTTAGCAACCCCAGATGAATCTGATTCAATGACAGAAAAAGATGCATCTGTTGATCAAAAAATTGACAGTTATCTTTTGCAATATGAAAAAGAATCTGTTCCTTTAGATTCTCAAGACGAAGACAAGCTTGATCCAAAAGCAAGACAACAAGCAGCGGAACAACCCGTACCTTTGTCCGAACGACGTTTTAAACGCAATAATCTTTATCGTATATTGTTTGAGCAAGATGAAGCTGGTGGAGGTGCAGACGCTGGTGCAGGTGGAGGTGCAGACGCTGGTGGTGGGGATGCAGGTGGAAGTGGGGGAGAAACACCGGAACCTGGAGCCGAAGCCCCTGTTGCTCCTGTTCCTAAGATAAACATTCGTAAGTTTGCTGAAGGAATAGCGAGACTAGTGAACAATTATCAAACATTAGTTGATCCAAAAACGATTATATTAAATCGTGCAATGTATTATATCGCAAAGAACTATTCACCACGTTTAGCTAAAGAGCTTATGAGTATTTTGGAACGTGACTTTGATTTAACACCAAAAACACAAATGCAAGTTCAAGCTGAATATCCAGCAGCACCGAGAGCAGGAAATTCTGGACCTGACAGTGGTGGTGGTGTGCCATCTGGAGGAGGAGGAGACTAAAGTTTGTTAACAGAATTTGAAGAAAGAACAAGAATTGGTCTTTGGTTGGCTTTGCCCAAGGCATCTCTGATAGCTTGTCGCAAAATGTTATTTGAAAATGGTGTTTCTCTTCAAGAATTATTTTCTCAGATTATTGTGATGATGGAGAACAACGATCCAAGAATAAAAAGCATTTTGGAGTTAGCTAAAACAGAAAAATTTGCAAACAGAAAACGCAAATTGATTTTTACAAATCCCAAAGCGATATATGCTGCACTGAACGAGAAAGATCCCCTAAAAAACAGCAAGGAATGATATTATGGCAAACAAGAAAAAAAAGATTGATGAGCAAGACACACCAAAAATCATTTCTGGAGATGATATTGACATCGAAGAGTTGTTTGCCAGATTGAAAGAGTTTGAAAATAAAGCTTTACTAGATCGTCTTAAAGTGATAGAAAGTATTATTGCAGGTATACACAAAAGTCAAATCGCAGATCGAGTGCTATTAAAGGATATCAAACAACATATTTCTTATTTGAGTCTTGCACACGAAGAACTTTTAAATAATATTGGTGCTGTTGAAACTTCTTCATTTCATGAAGACGAAGAAGAATCTGAAATAACTCAATCAGAAGAGAGTGATAAAAAATGGAACTAGTTTGGATTAAAATAAAAACGTTTATTTTAAAAGTCTGGGAGTTTTTGAAACTTTACAGTAAAGAGATTTTTTTTATAGTTTTGATATCATTTGCTTTTTTTCTTGTTAAAAACAAGGTTGAGATGATTGATCAACTGTTGGCAGAAAGAGATGCAACAAGAAAAGCTCATCAAGAAAATATTGCACGTTTAACTCAACAAATCGAAATAGAGCAGGCAGCACGACGTAAAATCGAATCAGATTATCAATCAATGATCGAACGGATTAACAGGGAACATAGCGAAGAAATCAAAAGAATAGCTGTGGTTAAAGAAGAAGAAATTAAAATATTGATCAGAAAACATCAAAATAATCCTGTTTTAATGGCTCAAACAATAAATTCAATATTTGGTATACCTGTTATGCAAATACCAGAACAAAAACAAAATTGGGAGCCAAACGAATGAAGATAAAACTTATTGCAACTATAATTGCAGGATTACTTGCTTGTAATAGCTCAACTCCAGTTAGAAGAATTAATGCACCAACTGTTGCGGAGCTTACAGAGATTAACATGGCCGCATACAATCCAACAAGACCAACCCCTCCTAGAAATGAAGATTTTTCTCTTCAGAACATACTAGGAGAAGATCAAGCAAGAACAATTGGTGCATCACAAATCTACATATATTCATTATCAGAAGAAAATACACGTCGTCCATTTGTTCGTGGTCCTTGGAATGGTGTATGTATTAACGAATCAGCTATCAATTATATTGCAGCAAATACCAGACAAGCTATTGCACTTACACAAGAAGAACAATTTGTAAGAACACAAACTATTGCAGCACAAGCACAAAGAGATATAGCATTAATGCAATCAGACTATCGTTTAATGCGTGAAGCTTATCTAGCCCAAATCCGTAGCTACGAAATATCTTTAACAGAAGCTGATAATAGAATTGTTTCTTTAAGAAGAAACAATATATGGCAAAATATAGGAATAGGAATTGGTTCCACTCTTTTAGGTGCTATAATCTCTGGAATCATTCTACTTACAAGATAGGAGGAATCTATCATGGCTTTTCTGTTAAATAACACTGAAGGTAAACCAAGTTTAAGTTACACAATGGTTTATATGGCATTCTCTGTATCTCTTTCTTGGTATCTAGTTTCTATTATTAATGCTCCACACATTAGAGCATTTGATGTAACAGTTGCTTCTGGATTTTTGTCACCTTTGCTTGCTCTTTATTTTGGTCGTCGTTGGAATGATTCCAAAAATCCCCAACAAACAAACTCTAATAATTCAACACAATAACAAAACACTGTAAAATAAGGCTTTTTGTTATTTTCATAGATATTTATACTTGTGATATAATGTTTTTATCACTAGGAGGTAGTCTATGTTAACCGGAAAAGAATATTTGGAAGGTGTAGCAGCAGCATTGCAAGAAGAAATAGATGTTGAACTACAACGTTTAGTTTACTTTTTAAAAGCAAATGCAAGAGTACATAATACAAGTTTTCCCTTTTCGTTTCCAGTAAGACATTGTAAGATGGAGATTATTGATGCTTTAGCTTTGCATCTTATTGAAGCTGGTTGGCAAGTTGAAAAAGGAAAAGAATTCTTAAGAATCACACCATTGAAACCACAACCTCAAACTTCATTACTTCCACGCAAATAGTCTCTATAGTTTTGAGTTTTGAAGACGGCAATTACTAATTTTTTTCCAGACGAGTTTATATTTATCTGGAAACCTTAAAATAAGGTAGGAGAATATAAAATGGCAGTTACAACAACAATCGATTCAGTATTAGGCGTAGTTTCAACAAACGAACCAGCAGGTGCGGGTACAGTGTCAATCGCTGGTTTGCAAACTCCAGTTATTGCTCTTACAACAGCAGCAACAATATCAGCAGCTCAAGCTGGTGCATTTACTTTTGGTACAGGTGGTTCCGCTGTAACATATGTGATGCCACTTGCATCAAGCTGCCCCGGTGCAGTATTCACATTCCGTTCTGTAACAGCACAAGCCAATGCTCTTACTTGCTCACAAGAAGCAAACGGAACCAAAGCTTTCACCGATGGAACATTAAATGGTTCAAAAGTAGCTGTTGCAAACGTAATCGGTAGCTCAATGTCACTTCTTTCAGATGGTAAGAGCTTTATCGTTTTAGGAAACAGTGGTTCACTAGCTTTCTCAGGCACCTGATATCAAACACCTGTTGTAGTTTAAACAAGACCTCATGCTAGTTATCTGGCAGGAGGTTTTCTTATGTCCATTATTCTAAACGAACAACTTATAAACATTCCCGGTGTTAAAACTATCTCTTGGAAAGATCCAGAAGCTAAAACGCTTGGATTAAAAGAAGTATCACACAAGAGTCCACGAAGCACATGGTTGCGTGGTATCGTTTGCCACACCATTCACGGTAAGCTTGGTAAACTTCTTCCCGGTCTAGGCCCAGACACAAGCATTGATATTGCTCAAGCCAAATATCAAGTCAACACAACCCGTGAAGTTTCATGGGACTTCACCTGTGACATGAACGGTGAATGGCTTATTCAAAACGATCCAACTAAGTTTTACACTTGGCAAGCAACTTCAGTCAATGGATATACTTGTGGATTTGAACTAGTCCAACAAGAGAATGGAGATCTCTACGAAGGTCAGATTGCCAAGGCCGTAGAGTTTATTGACTTTCTAACGGCCAAGCTTGGTATTCAACGTCAGATTCCATGGGACAAGAAAAACAATTGTCCACCAAAAGGTGTTGTTAAACGTATTGCTGGTAGCAATAATGGTAAAGATGTTGTTGGTGTTTATAACCACAGCCATCAAACTACAAATAGAGGATATGGTGATTGTGGTCCTTGGTTGCCTATTGCTCTAAAAAATGCTGGATATGAAACTTATGCATTTGATGGAGATGACGATAAAGCCGTCTGGAAGGCTCGTCAGAAGGCTCTAGGATTTGATGACAAGGACTGTGATGGAGTTCCTGGTCCTGCCACTATAAGGGCTTTAAAAGCCTCTGGTAACCCAAATGGCTTATGGGTTCAACGTCCTATTGATTTGTTGATTGTATGATTGGTTCGTAGCCACCTTGAGATAACCAATCTAGATCAACGTTGTCTGGTGTAAATACGTCTGTATCTTCTATTGGTTCATCTGATTGCACAATGCTATCGATGGTTACATCAGAAGATGCATTTGTTTCTTTTGCTTCTGTTTGCAGTCTTTTTCTTTTTGGTGGAGAAATTTGCATATAAGCTCTCATGAGATGTTTAGCCCCAGCCGGTGTGTCTACTGTAAACGGTGAATAGTCTTCTGGGATTGGTGTTGATATATGCAATCTTCCTTGACAACGAATGCGTAGGTAAAGATATGTTCCACTTCCTCCCGGTGTAGCTCTCATTTCAACAAAGAACTTATTTTTTGAAGCTAGGTTTGATAGACGAGGAACACCAATAGCAGAAAGGTTAGCTGGATCTGCACCAAGGATATAGAAGCCCCGGTGATCGTTTTCTTTGCCACCAACTTGTGCGTAATATACACCTTTTTGTGAATATAGTGTTGTCATAAACTTTGCATGAGCAAGAACGTTGATGTTGAGAGCTTCAAGTAAACCTTGTTCTTGCGCTGCCGACCACGCCAAACGTGTACATTTTAAACCTTCTCCTGCGAGATTGTAATTTTCACCATCTTTTGTTTCTTTGAACTTTTTACCTTTTACAATATAGGTTCCTGCTTTAAAGTTTTTGAGAAATCGCCGCAAACGTTTTAAAGCTCCACCTGTCCCAAGAGCAGCTTCAAGAACAGCTTTCATTTCATCATGAACCTTAAGCATTACCCTACTTGTACCAAGATCAGAAAGAAAACGTATATTTTTCGGATCGCTGATATCCCAGCTACTTCCACCAAGTTGTGCTTTAAAATCTTTTTTGATTTCAAGTTTATATGGCCCGATAATGTTGTCAGCGTTGTCTTTTAAAATAAACTTAGCATCTTCTCTGTGCCGATCTGATCCAACGCTTATTATTTCATCTTCTAACATTCCAGCAGCTATAAGAGAATTTATAACTTGTTCCTCGTAACCAGTTCCTTCGTTGTCATACTCTTCGTATAAAAGATCTTCAATTAGAATCATAATGTCAAAACACCTTACACTATACATATTATCATATAAACCACAGGAGCTATAAATATGAAAATCTGGCCAAGTATTGAAAAAAGTTATCACAAACGTAAGGATGGTTATTACCAAGAAATTATAAGTTACTTTGTTCATTTCCAAGACAATACAGGCAACACTCAAACCAAATTAGATAAACAAATTATTGGAGGAGTGTATACCGAAAACTACACTCACAATTCATTTAGTGGGGTTGTAGTTATTAAAGAAAACGGCTCAGAAAAACGTTTGGTTGCTGTGGAGAAATAAATCATGTCTTTACCAGATTGGCTAGACCCAGAAACAGAAATCATTAACAGTCAACAACCAGAAGCTTATAAAAAATTAGATAAAATCACAAAAAGTATTGTGTTTATTCTTGAATCTTATAAGTCTTTACACAAATGTAATTCTTTATTAACAACCAAACAAATATTTTGGATTATTGGAAATGCGAATGCTGAGACAGGATGGGGTGGATCTTGGAATGGATATAATTTTGGTGGTTGGAAAATCAACAAATATTTTGCTGAGTCATATAAAAGACGTTATGGGAAAAGTGCTCCATGGTATCAAGCTGCTGGACATATCGCTTCTGGTGATGATCCTATAGTTTATTATCGTGGTTATATGGAACCATCTCATTTTTATCGTGAATGGTTGGAAAGATTTGTTCCTTCTATTCCAAATATAAAAGATTCACGATACAACAAAACTGGGGAAGCTTTTTGGAAACTAGAAGATTTATGGTTTAGAGAATTATGTTTAGCTGGATATAAAGGACCAGTTACTCAAAATAATCCAGATGACAGCTTTGACTCTTGGAAAAAAATTGTATATCGATCTCAGGTTATTGTTGCGCAGCATCTACTTGGGATAAAAATTGATGGGGCTTGGGGTGCAAAAAGTTCAACAGCTTGTTTAGCTTTTCAGAACGGTCATAATCTTGTAAAAGATGGAAAACCAAACTTTGAAACTTTATCACTATTGATTAAAGACTGGGAAGATAAAGGATCTACTTTGGTTGTAAATATTTAACCAAGAATTAGTTTTTTGGCTGGTTCCTTAATGTCAACAATAAGTTTGCTATCTTCTATAGAATCTTTACATTCACCAACAACCTTAGCAATCTTCATCATTGAATCACGGTTCTCTAGTTCCAATCCAAGAAGATATATGAGATAAAGTTTCATACGTTGGGATACACCGTACTGGTTGATTGTTTTTACAATACCTCTGCATTCCATACGTTTTTCTTTTGAAAGTTTTGTTTCTACGTAATTTGGAACAACATAGGCTTCGCCTTCTTTAACTTCAGATTCATCTGTAAGCATTGTATTTTCTTCGCTCATAATTCCTCGGTTGAAAATGATTCTATCTTCCAAAGAGTTTTACCTGCCATAAGAAGATATTTTCCTTGGTATTCTTCGCCTTGTTTTTCACGATATAAAATTACTGGTCGATCCCATTTTTGATTTTCGTGATTAAATTTTATTTCTTGCCAAGTTGGCAATTCTAATTCATATTTTGCCAGCAAGCTTACAAGTTTTTTTGGTAATGCTATTTTTATTTCTTCTACATCTGGTATCATTGGACTGTCTTCTTTTTTCAAGCGTTCTGAAACATTAACTTCTATTATTTTATGAACAGCACCGCAATTATTGCATTTAGCATATGATGGTTTAATGTTACCATCTTGATTAATAACAGAAAATACAACAAATTGATGAAAGACTATTGGTTCAACTTCTTGATATTGAAGTAGCACACAGTTACAAGTTATTAGATGTTTGATTGATTCAAGCATAACGTACAAGAACTGTTATAAACGTTAGTAATAGACCAGCAATTACACTATAGCTGATCTTGTTCGGCCTTTTTTTGTTATTGTTGCCTCTGTTGTAGTTAGAGGCAACATATCGGTAGGGTTTTCTTCTTGTCCTACATAATCATCAAGTTTTTGTTTGATATTTTTGTGAAAAGTATCGATGCCTTTAAACTCAAACTCTGTTATGGAAATTTGTACTAGTTTAAGAATGTGAGTTAAAAGTTCTGGCTCTATAGGAAGTTTTTCCTTACGTGCTTGCAATTGCACTTTATCAAATACTCCTTCTGAAATAGAACGAATAAGTTTATGAACTTCTTTTTCGATAGCGGTGTCTAGTTTCAATCGATTTTCGTCGGTCATATGATTTGTCTCCGTGTGTATATTCTTTTTCAATATTGCAGCTAATGTATTACTTGCTATGCTTATTTGCAATCCCAGAAGAAACAAAACTCCAAGGTTTAAGAACCACTTCAAAACCAGAAGAAATCACATAACCTTTTAGTTGATCAGAAAATAAACTTGTAACTTCACCAGCATTTTGTGGAGATGCATCAATGTGCACAATTGGAGCTTTACCTGTTTTTTCTTGAATCTCGGTAGCTAATTCAATAGCTATACTTGTTTCGTGAAACATACGAGATCTTATTTTTGCTGAATATATTCCCTTGAACTCCTTACGATTTTGCTCTGAAGTTGTATAGTAATAAAATCCTCCACGACCTTTACGATATATGCAAACAACAGCAATAAACCTATATTCATGGCCGTGAAGATGTGAATCTACTCCAACAATAAGTTCATAGTCTTGAGTATATAATAAAC
>Ga0214923_10007525_pt1 | contig 11861 bp, 8 predicted proteins | sample LL1510_MetaG_FD_177993 | JGI IMG/M metagenome (GOLD analysis project Ga0214923, IMG submission 177993) | Freshwater microbial communities from Lake Lanier, Atlanta, Georgia, United States - LL-1510 | ecosystem: Environmental > Aquatic > Freshwater > Lake | place: USA: Georgia | collected 2015-10-15 | reverse complement strand
TGAGGCCGTTGGGCTCATCGACGGTGAAGTACACGTTGAATGCGGCGTCGGTGCGAATTATGACGTTGTAGTAGCAGTCGGGGTCGAAGGCGAGCGGGCTGTCGGGGCCGCGGAAGCGCAGCGCGATGCCGTGCACGTCCTTCAGCGGCTCGGTGAACGTGTATGTGTCGGCGTTTGCGCCCGTGAAGCCCAGCGGGGCGGCGTACAGCGCCATCGGGGCGACGTCGGTGCCCGTGGGCGACGGGCCCAGCGCGGGCGTGTAACCATACGCGTGGGGGCGCCGCGCGTCGATCCAGACACAGTAGTCGAGGTGGTGCCGCGCGCCGGCGAAGTCGCTGATCGACTGGAGCCCGGCCTCGGCGACCTGGATCGTGAACTGGCCGAGCGCCAGCTGCGACTGCGGGTCGAACGTCCAGCTGGACGCGCGCGCAATGTTCGTCTCGCCCGTCGCCGGGCTGGCGCCGAACGACATCGCCGACTGCCCGCCGGCGGGCGGCACTAACACGTTATTGTTTTGCAACAGCTTGAGCCCGTTGACGGCGGCGGCGGCCGGCGGCCCGCCGGCGTACGGCCGCGGCGGCAGCGGCGGCATGAGGATCCCGCCGAACTGCATCTCGATGACGGTGTCGATCCGGTCGTGGACGCCGACGACTTCGGCGCCGGTGACGCCCTGCACCATAAAGTTCCACTGGAACTCGCCGGCGGCGGTGTTTGACGTCGACAGCTTCAGGAAGCTGTCGAGGACGATGTACTGGTCGCTGACGCCGATAATGTTGCCGTCGATCGACCGCGGGGGCGCCGGCCGCTGCTGCTCGAAGTGGCTGCGGTCCCCGCCGTCAAACGCCTCGGCCTTAAGCATCTCGTGGATGTCGATCGGGCGTGACTGCCGTGGGCGCGCGGCGGCATACGCGCCTTGCGCGGCATACGCGCCTTGCGCGCCGTACGCGCCATGCTGCGATGCCATTAATTAACGCGCTATACAATGCGTTTTACAAATCCAATAGCGACAGGCAAAAAATGGCAAGTTGCCGTATAGCAAATGCAACGCAAATGCAACGCAAATGCAACGCAAATGCAACGCAAATGCAACGCAAATGCAACGCAAATGCAACGCAAATGCAACGCAAATGCATTTGCAATTCTAATACTCGTGGCGCCCCCACCATATACGCTCTTCGGCCTCGGCCACCTCCTCGCGCAGGTACTTATCCATGTCGCGCCGGCGCCGCATTGTCCCAGCGATCACGCGGACCTCGTCATTGCGAGAGCGCACCTGGTAGGTGTTTGCCTCGTCGGCGTCAATGTCCTCGTTGTTTGCCTCATCGTCTTGCATCGCGGAGCCGGGCATCGGCGCCGCGCCGGGCGCCGCAGTGCGCCCATAGTTGAACACATTGGAATCGGGCGCCCACGCGGCCGACCGGTCGGCCGTCCCCGAAGCGGCCATCACATCATATGCATTGCCCGACGGCGTCTCGCCAAACCCGCCCACGATTGCACCGGGATATGCGTGCGGTGGCGCATGCGGTGGCGCATGCGGTGGCGCATGCGGTGGCGCATGCGGTGGCGCATGCGGTGGCGCCGCCGCTAATGACCGGATTGTTGCTTCAATCGGGTTTGCACCGGTAAATGATTCAGGCGCTTGTGCAGGCGCTTTTGCTTGCGCAGGCGCTTGCGCAGGCGCTTGCGCCTGTGCAAGCGCCGTTATCGCCGACACACGTAGCATCGCATATATGCCAACTAATAGCCCAATCAGTGACAGCAACAGTGATAACTGTGGCGTCTGCATGTTTGAGCAGCAGATTAACAGCACAACTACGATCACGATGCATGTTAGCGCAATCATGCGCGCATGTGGCATGTGGAACAGCATGTGTGTATACGTTATCGTATTTAAAAAAGTGTTTAGATCGGATACAACATCAAGCATTGGTTGCATCGGCTGCGTCGGCCGCGTCTGCTGCGTCATCGGCCGCGTCGGCCGCGTCATCGGCTGCGTCTGCTGCGTCTGCCGCGTCGGCCGCGTCTGCTGCGTCGGCCGCGTCTGCTGCGTCATCGGCCGTGTCATCGGCCGCGTCGGCCGCGTCATCGGCGGCGTCAGCCGCGCCAGCTGCACGGCTAGCTGCTTTTTTTAGTTTGGCCTTAGTACGGTTCCGGCGGTTTCGGGCGGCGTTGCGGCCAACTGGCGCATCGGCCGCGGCCGCGTCGGCAGCCGCGTCGGCAGCCGCGTCGGCCGCGTCGGCCGCCGCAATGGCCGCGGCCACTTCGGACGTGTCGGTGGCGCCGCCCGACACGCGCTCGAGCTCTTCGAAGTTCGCGTCTACCTGTGCGAACAGGCTCTGGAGCTTAGGGTTCTGCGACTGCTGCGACGCGAGCTTGCGGTAGTGGGAGATGATGCGGCGAAACTGGGCAGTCACTTGAGGCGTCGCGTTGGTGTTCTTGGACACATCGATGACAAAATTCTCCATCATGACCGAGGGGTTGCCCGATGCTGAGAAGTCTTTGTAGTAGCTCGAGAAGTTGCCGCGCAGGAGTCCCACGCTCTCAACAATTTTAGAGAACGCCTGGTCGCAGCGCGGGATGTGCTTCTTAACCTCGCTGATGGAGCTCATAATGATTTCGACGAACTCGTCGACGTCGACGTCGGGGGCCGACAGCGCGTCGTACACGTCGTGGCTGATCGTCAGCATCTTGTGGAGCACCACCATGATGAACTCGCGGTCGCCGGCGCCGTGTTCGCCGACACTCTCGCTGTATATGCGCTTGAAGTTGAGCTGCGGCAGGTCGGGGAGCGGCGCAAACACCATGCCGGCGTCGCGCAGGAACTTGTCGCGCAGCGCCGCCTTGTCGCCGAGCGACTTTTTGTGCACTATCAGGTTCTTGCAGGTGACGAGGATCGTGTTCACGAGGCTGCAGTTCTTAACGGCGGTGAACGTTTTCTCGAACTCGGCGACGACGGCCGCGGGCAGCGTCGCGTAGTCGGCGGCGGTCCAGCCGGCGGCCGCGGCGACGCCGCTCAGCGGCGGCAGGTGCAGGGCAAAGTCGGGGGCGTTGAAGCTCGCCGCTAATTGGCCCTTCAGCGCCGTCGTGTACGCGACCAGGTGTTCGCGCGCCTCGGGGAACCGCGTCATCAGCACCGACTCTTGCAGCGCGCTAAGCAGCCGCAGGAAGCGGTCAACGTGGCTGCGGATGTTCGTATACTTGGGGTACGTGATCGGGAGCGAGCTGTTCCCCGACCCGCCGAGGACGCCCTGGAACATTTCCAAAATCTCTTTATTTGCCAGCGTCGCATTGACGACCTTCGACTTGATTCGCCCGGACATTTGTACTTATTATGTACGCACCCCGTTCTCCAAAACAGAAGCTTGCAAGCACAATTACACAATAAATTGTACGTCGAATATACTAAGTTTTCAGAGTATTCAACTATGTCATACGTTGCCCACGCCGAAATCTTCAACCTCAAGGTGCTCGCGCGCGCGACCTCGCGCGGCAGTTTCCAAACGACGCGGTGATCTCCCGCATCCAGAAGCGGACGGTCGCCATCATCGCGATCGACCCCCTCATGGTGATCAACATTGCGGCCCCGGCTCTACACGTATCACGACATGATCTACAACGAGGGGATCGGTGCCCTCGCGACGTTCATCGATTACGACTTTTTGGCGGACATCCTCGTGGACCTCGACGACTACATCGAGTACTTGGCGGTAAAAAATGAAGAACCGATTCGATATTTATCGTACCCGCCCATGCTGTCCTCCATGTTGGCGATGTACGCATCCCGTTCTCCAAAACAGAAGCTTGCAAGCACAATTACACAATAAATTGTACGTCGAATATACTAAGTTTTCAGAGTATTCAACTATGTCATATGTTGCCCACGCCGAAAGCTTCAACCACAACCTCAAGGTGCTCGCGCGCGACCTCGCGCGGCAGTTTCCAAACGACGCGGTGATCTCCCGCATCCAGAAGCGGACGGTCGCCATCATCGCGATCGACCCCCTCATGGTGATCGACATTGCGGGCCCCCGGCTCTTCGCGTATCACGACATGATCTACAACGAGGGGATCGGTGCCCTCGCGACGTTCATCGATTACGACTTTTCGGCGGACATCCAGTCCGCCGAAGACCGCGAGGACTCCGAAATCGCCGCCCACATCATTCCGAAGGTGCAGCAGGCGCTGCGCGCGGTGTCGCTGGAAGACCAGCGCGCGTACTGGGACATCCTCGTGAACCTCCTCGACGACTACATCGAGTACTTGGCGGTAAAAAAATGAAGAACCGATTCGCTATTCATCGTCCCCGCCCGTGCTGTCCTCCATGTTGGCGAGGTACGCACGCTCCATTAGGTCATCTTGGGGATTGTGCTCATCATCGTCGTCGAACTGGGGCGTCCCAGCTGGCGGCGGCGGGGCGGCCCGCGGCGGCGGGGCGGCCCGCGGCGGCGGCCCGCGCACGTTGCGCGCCAGCTGGTCGACAGTGTCCTGTATGTCGTCGTGGTCGTCCCGCACGTTGTCCGGGCGCCCTCCCATTTTTGGGGGCGCGCGCGGTGTCGTCCCCCGCTCGCCAGGGTTCCGCCGCGGCGTGTGGGGCCGCGGCGGGCCCGCGGCGCCCCCCTCGCGCCGCGCGACCATCTGGCGGTAAGTGTCCATCATGTTTGAGCCCTCGCCCATGCCGTCGTCGTCTTGCAGGTCGACATTGCCATCGCTGCCGTGCATTTCCTGGTGGAAGAAGCTGTCGAGGTCTGTCGGCGGCGGCGCAGGGCGCCCCCTTGGGCCTGCCCCTGGGCCCGCCCTTGGGCCCGCCCCTGGGCCCTGTGCCGTAAACTCTTTTATGTTGCGCTGGTACAGATCGATGATAGACTGGGCGCCCAGGTAGGCTTGGCTGGGCGTGACGAGCGCGGGCAGGCGCGTCACGCCGCGCTTCTGGAGCGCGGCGACGAGCCGGTCGTCCTGCAGGTCGGCGGCGCTAATCTTGTGGGCCCGCAGCTTGACCCCCATCTGCCGTACCACGGAGATGTGCCGGACAATAAATCGCAACACCGCCATCGTCGCCTCATTGTCGGAGTCGGCCGCTTGCACGTACAGCGAGTGGGCGGTCATGCTATAGAGCTATCGGCACACTATGCTGGCCTCCAAATTGCAAATTGAAAGTGCCTGTAATATATTAATAATGAGTCGGAAGGGTGCGTCGAAACGGTGGGCGCCCGTGGTCGAGGGCGTCACGGCGAAGCCCGCGGTGCCAGACATGACCGAAATCGAAGAGCTGTTCGGGTGCAAGCTGCCGCTGTGCACGGCCAACGCGACAGTCGAGCTGCGGGGCGTGCCCACGGCGGTGGTCAATGCGCTGCGCCGCGTCATTATCGACGAAATCACCGGGTACGCGCTGCAGGTCGATGGCTTCCGCACGGACCGCACGTCCGAGCTCTTCATGCTGCCGCAGATGGTCATCCCCCGCATCGAGCTGATGCCGCTGTGGCAGCGCGCGGCGGCCTCGCTCGTCGGCACCCTGCGGCTCGAGCTCAACGTCGAGAACGTGAGCGCGGCGCCCCGCATAGTCTACGCCGGCGACCTGCGGGTCGCCGGCGGCACACTGGCGACCCCCTTCTTTAACCCCACGTTTGAGCTCGCCGTGCTGCAGCCGGGGAAGACCCTGGTGATCGAAGACATCACGGTGGCCGCAGGGCGCGGCCACGCAATGTTTCACGTCGCGTGCCGCGCGGCGTTCCGCCACCTCGACTTGGCGCAGCACCCGGACGCCGCCGTGCGGCTTGAGTCGGGCGCCGCCGCCGACCAGAGCGGCTACATCGAGTCGAGCCTCGTCAGCGACCCGCGCCACCACGAGCTGCGATTCACGCTGCCGGCGACGACGCCCGAGACGGCGCTCGCCGACGTCCGCAGTGCGCTCAGCGCCTGCTGCGACGTCATTCGCGCGCGCCTGCATGCTATTGTAGCCGCGGCCGACGAGGCCGCGGCTGCGCCGGCCGGCGCGGCCGCCGCGGCGAGCGCGATCCAGTTCGGCGTCGTCGCGCTTGAGGATGGCCTGTCCGAAGCAGTGATGCACGCCCCCGGCGAGACCCACACTATCGGCGAGCTCCTGCGGCGGGCCATCTACGACACGGCCCCCGACATCGCGTTCGCCGCCTACTCTGTCAGCGCGCACGAGCGCCGCCTTACGCTCACCGTGCGCAGCGCCAGCGACCCCGCGACTATCATCACTAAGGCCGCCCAGATGGCGATCGACACCTTCGATGAGATCCACCATGGCCTCACGTAAGCACAGTGCGCTCTTTTTATGTAAAAAAATGATGCAAACACATTTGCAAAGGCAAATGCAAACACATTTGCAAGGGCAAATGCAAACACATTTGCAAAGGCAAATGCAAACACATCTGCAAAGGCAAATGCAAATTTGCATTTATGCCGGACGCGCGCGATGCGCGATCACTGCCGCGCGGAACTCGGCGAGCTCGGCGCGCCACACGCTAGCCGCGGCCGGCCGCTCGGCCAGCCGCGCGGCGGCGGTCGTCGCCGCCGCGCGCGCGGCGGCGAGCCGCGCGGTGCGCACAGCGGCCGCCGCCTGCACGAGGTCGCGCCCACGCATGTTGAGGATGTAGTTGTAGTTGGCGCTCGGGCCGGCCGTCACGAGGCGGCGCAGGTCGTCGGTGAGCGCGTACTCCGGCCGGTGCAGCAGCGCCGTGTCGAGCGGGGGGTAGCCCCGCGCCTGCAGCGCGGCGGCCGCCGCGTCGTCGTCGGCGAGCGCGGCGAGGTCGAGCGCGGCGGCCTCGCCGATGTAGCGCAGCGCCTGCGCCTCCTCGATGGCGCTCAGCTCGGCGACGGCGAGCTCGCGCTCGACACGGCGGCGGTACACGTCGGCGCGCAGCGGCGCCCAGCTGAGGATGACCGCGAGGTAGCCGGCGTCGCTGTTCGGCAGCTCGACGACGCCCCCGCGCGTCGAGTAGTAGTTGAGGTGCGGCCGCAGGCTCAGGCGGAGGCCGAGCAGGTCTTCGATCGGGTCGATACTGCTAGCGGCGGCCGCCGGCGCGGCCACGTCTGCGGCCGCACCGGCGGCCGCACCGGCGGCCGCAGGCGCGACCGCACCGACGGCCGCAGGCGCAAGCACGACTTCGATGCGCGCCGCGTCCGAGGAGCTGCAGTCGCGCACCGACTCGACCAGGGGCTTCTTGGCTTTTGTTTTGCTTTCCGCCTTGCTTGTGGTCTTGGCCGACTTGGCGCTTTTGGCGGGCTTTGCCTCGCCGGCGAGCGCGCGCAGCCGCTCGAGCGTGCGGCTGGTCGCCTCGCCCATTGGCAGGTCGGTGATGGTGACGGTACGGGTCGCCGCGTTGTACGTGTACGTGCCGAAGCTGTGCGGCGAGCCGCGGTAGTCGGCGACGCGGCCGGCAAAGCCCGCCGTTTCGGCGGGCAGCGGCCAGCGCTCGGCCAGCCGCCCGAGCTCGGCGGCGAGCGCGGCCGGGACCGGGCCGCCGGCGTCGGCCGCCGCGGCAAGCGCGGCGGCCGCCGCGTGCAGCGCGGGGTCGCCGCTAATGTACGCCTCGACGACGCGCAGGACCGCGTCGAGCTCGCGGCCCGTGCTGTCGTGGTTCCAGCCCTCGCTGATGTTCGATGCGGACTCCAGCGCGGCGAGGGGCGCCACCGGCGCGAGCCACTGGGGCTCGGCGCGCGCGCCGTCTTCGAACACGTAGGGCAGGTGCCAGCGGTCGGCCGCGGGGAACAGCGCGCGCGCAAGCGGGCTGAGCCGCACGCTGATGTAGCGGGCCGAGCCGGCCGCGTCGCCGTGGCGGCTGCCGAACTGGCCGATGCCCTCCAGCAGCGGGTAGCGGCGCGCGCCCGCGAACGCCTGGGCCATGTAGATAATGGTGGAGTTCAGCGACGCGTCGCCGTGGTGGTAGAACATGCGGTCGGCGACGAACCCGCCGAGCTGGAACACCTTGATCTCGCGCCCGCCGGCGGCCCCGGCGAACCGCACGAAAGCGCCGGCGAGGATCTTGCGCCGCGCGGGGTTCAGCCCGTCGGCGGCGCAGGGGATCTGCCGCTTGATCGCGTCGTTCTTGTACGACTTCGTGTCGACGTCGAGCTGCACGCGCCCGACCGGGATCGTGCGCGAATCGTGCAGCACGCGCGCTGCCGCCGCGTCCAGGTGCGCCACCGGCGTCACCAGCACTGCCTTGCGCAGCGCGGGGTCGGCCCCGAAGTAGATCTCGAAGAGGCGCGCAGTGGCCGCCGCGTCCTCGACCGTGTACGTGTAGAGGCTTGCTGCGAACCGCTCGGCGGTAAACATGCGGCGCATCTCCGCGTTGTCGTGCGTGGCGAGCCCCTTGTAGTACTTGATCGTGTAGGTCGTCGCCCGCGCCGGGTCCTCTTCGAGCCAGCTGCGTAGCTCCTCCTCGTAGAAGAACTCGACGATCCCGTCGGCCGTGGCTGGCAACGCCGCGGCTGCGCCGCCGGCCGCGCCGCCGGCCGCGCCGCCGGCCGCTTTCTTTTTGCGTGCCGGCGCCGCCGGCGCTGGCGCAGCCGCCGCCGGCACAGCCGACGCGGCAGACCCACGCGGCGGGTAGGCGCGCACCAGCGGCGTCATGAAGCGGCCGATGCGGCCCTGCCGCAGGAGGGCCGGCCAGAACTCGTGGAGCCACACGAGCACGAGGGCTGCGATCTTGCCCGTGCCGTCAAGGTCTTGGTCGACGCACAGCACGAGTTTGCCGTAGCGCAGCGTCGCAAGCTCGGCGGGCGTCTCGTACGTGTAGTCGTAGCGCAGGCCGAACGCGTCAGCGAGCGCAGCGAGCCGTTTGTTGTCGCACAGGCGCGCGCTGCGCACGATTACTGGCGCAGCGGCGCCGCCACAATCGCCGCTGGCGGAGAAATGCGTGACTTCGCGTTTCGCGTTTACGATGACGCCCTGGAGGCTGATAATACCGCACCAGTCCGGCGACGGGCCGCCGGCGGGCACATTGCTGGACTGCGTGAGCCCCGCCCGCACGAGCGTGATCGCGCTGTCGCCCTCGGCGGTGAACAGCAGGGTGTGCGCGCGCTGCGCCTTGCCCGCGTGCCGCGCCGGCGTGTACTTGTCGTGGACGACGGCGCGCGCCGGCGCCGCGGTGGCGCGCAGCATCAGCGCCGCGGCCGCGTCGCCCACGCGGCGCAGGAAGGCCGCCGGCAGCGTCGGCCACTGGGCGACGTCCCTCGCGTTCACCTGCAGCTCGTCCTTGCGCTGGCCGCTCCACTCGGCGCCGGGCACCGCGCCGACCATCACGATGCGGATGTTCGCGAGCGCCTCGGCGGCCCCCACCGTCGGCGCGCCGGCGGCCTTCAGCCGCGCGTTTACGGCGTCGGCGAAGAGGCCGCGCAGGTACGTCGTGTGCGTCCCCTTGTTCGTCATGACGCCATTGACGACGGCCATCGTGCTCGCCGCCACCCGGCGCGCGCGCGCGCCGGCCGCGACGACGACGGCGACACTCCAGGGGTGCGCCGCCCAGGGCTCGGCGGCAGCGCGGGCGGTGGCCGCGATCACCGTGCCGCCGGGCGCCGCCGCGAGCACCGCGCGGGCGAGCCCGGCGGCGTCAGACACGCCGCAGCGGTCGCCGTTGTAGCTGACGGCGACGCGGGGGCCCATGTAGGCCGCCGCCTGGTAAGTGCGCAGGCGCAGCCAGCTATCGAGGTCGGCCGCATCGGCAGCCTCGAGGGGGGCGCCATTTGGCCCCGCGCTGTAGCCGAGTGCCGCATACGCCGGCAGGAAGCTCACGCGCGTGTAGGGGCGGACGCCGCGGCGCGCCGGCACGATCACCGGCGCGCCGACCACGTCGAGACGGTCGCGCCACTCTTGCCGGTACAGCTGCAGCGGGCCGGGCGCCGACCCGGCGGCCGACCCAGTGGCCGACCCAGTGGCCGCCGCTACAGTCTCGACCTGGAAGCGGATGCTGTGCACGTTTGTGAGCTTGGCGCCGATGCCGTTGGTCCCGCCCTTCACGCTGCTGTGGGCCTTCTCGATGTTGGTGCCGGCGAGCGGGACGCCGAAAGCGACCTCGGGGATGTGGACGGGGCGGCCGACGGCAGCGCTGTGGGCCGAGTGCAGCCCGGTGGGAACACCGGCGCCATCGTTGAACACCGAGATCTCGCCGGTCCGCACGTCAAACGTGACCTCGATGGTCTTCACGCCCCGGTCGCGGCAATCCGTCGCGTTTACGATGATCTCATCTATCGCCTTCAGCAGCGCCGGCGTCTGCGGCCGTGTGATATCAACAATGACGATTTCGCTTGCATCGTCGGCCGCTTTGTCGGCCGCTTCGTCGGCCGCTTCGTCGGCCGCTTCGTCGGCCGCTTCGTCGGCCGCTTCATCGGCCGCTTCATCGGCCGTTTCGATGCGGCGCGCGCCCAGCAGATCCGGGATCGCGACACGCTCAAGCGCGCCCGCCCACATACCCTTTGTCTTCATGTGGTTAGTGAAACTGCTAACAACAAGATGGTTACTCTCAGTCATGGACGAATCGTTTGGCAAAGCAACCTGGGTAACTGCGTATTTATGGCCGTTTCCGCATTCAAATACAACATCATGCATAAAAATGAGCATGACTAAAGCCACTTTCATTGTATGCCTCAATTTCATTGGTGTATAATGGGTATGCCTCAATTTCATTGTATGCCTCAATTTCAATGTTTGTATGCCTCAATTTGCTTAGTAAGCGGCATCTGACACAACTGTGACCAAGCTTCTTCTGGCGTTTGCGCTACTTGCCGGACCGGGCGGAACTGTTGCGTTTTCTGTGCAATGTGCGCATCCATGCGGACCCCCATCTCCTTGGCGAGCTGGTCTACGAGATCGGCCAGCGCGTGGACCATTGTCTGGCCATTCCCCGAGAACCTGGTGCGCTGTGCGTTCGGGGGCGTGACGCGCCCCGTCGGCTGAATGCGCAAGCTGTTTGTGCTCACCGTCATGGTTGCGTCGATCCGGCCGGGGACCGACGAAGTGTAGTACTCGATGATCATATTGAGCATATCTGCATCGCGCTGTAGCTTTGCAATCACCGGCGCAATCGACCGCTTAATTTGCACAATCCTAATTTCTCCAATCCCATTTTGGATCTGACTGCGGACGTCATGCAATGATTCCGGAGTTAATGCTTCGTTAAGGCGCTCGGCGCATTGGCGCAACAAATTATCCAATTCAAGTAACGGATCCGCTTGGAGATCTGCTATTATCGCCAAATAATGGACTCGGCGATTGGATTGGGGGGTGAATGTTTCGTTTGACGCCGGCGTCAGAGACATAGGTGCTTGTTGGTTAGGCAACGGCCATTCAAAGTTGGGAGATTGGATTTGCGCTTGCATTTGCATGCAGGGCGCCCCATCGTCGTCATCGTGCATCTTAAAACCGGGTCTAGGACTAAACCCCATAACTGGTGTAAATACGCCTCCAGGGCGCAAAGTATTTTTAGATGGACTGGTTTGTATAGTCAGCGGCGCCGGGCGCGGCGCTTGCACAACTTGCGCAAACGATTGGACTATCGGCGCGGCCGCCGGCAAAGCTGCCTGCGTGGCCGCCTGCGCGGCCGCCGGCAAAGCTGCCTGCGCGGCCGCCGGCAAAGCTGCCGTCACCGAAACGTGGGTTGCCGGAATGGGTTCGCCACGCCGCAAGATCTGGACCGCCTTGTAATGTTGACTAGACATCATTATGGTAGGACTATGGAGTATTTAACTGCACAATTTATCTGCACATGTTGAATGCACGATTTGAGCTACCAGATAGACAAAAAGAGCGATTCTGCAGTTTTAATTTTCTAGTGGCTGATGGTCCCCGACAGAGAGCATTTCGAGGCCCTGCCCGCCGTGCACGGTCGGACCCTCGAAAT
>Ga0214923_10007524_pt1 | contig 11862 bp, 16 predicted proteins | sample LL1510_MetaG_FD_177993 | JGI IMG/M metagenome (GOLD analysis project Ga0214923, IMG submission 177993) | Freshwater microbial communities from Lake Lanier, Atlanta, Georgia, United States - LL-1510 | ecosystem: Environmental > Aquatic > Freshwater > Lake | place: USA: Georgia | collected... | reverse complement strand
CCATGCGGATCTCGGAAATCTTCCACTCGATTCAGGGGGAGGGCCTCCTGGCCGGCGTTCCCTCCGTCTTTATCCGCACTTCCGGATGCAACCTGCGCTGTGACTGGTGCGACACCCCGTATGCCTCATGGAAACCCGAGGGGCCGGAAATGTCTGTGGAGGAGATTCTCAAGAAGGTTTCGGATTGGGACTGCCGCCACGTGGTTCTGACGGGCGGGGAACCGATGATTGCCCCCGGACTCTCTGAGCTGGCGGGTGCCCTCAAAAAGCAAAGCAAACACATCACCATCGAGACCGCCGGCACCATTGCCCCAAACAACATCTCCTGTGATCTTGCCTCCCTCAGCCCCAAGCTCTCCAACTCCACTCCGTCCGCCGAACGGGATTCTGCTTGGGCAAAAAAACACGAAGCTACCCGCCTGCAACCTGCCGTGATTGCGGAGTGGATCAAAAACTACGACTTCCAGCTCAAGTTTGTCGTCTCCTCCGAAAAGGACCTCGTGGAAATCAAAGACCTTTTATCTCACTTGGAAAACTTCGTAGCGCCCCCGCTCCAGCGGGTTGGGAGCGAAGAAGGTCCACCTGTCCCCTCACACCAAATCCTCCTCATGCCTGAGGGCACCGATTCCAAGACGCTGTCCTCCCGCTCTCCGTGGCTCGTCGAAATCTGCAAACGCGAAGGCTTCCGCTTCTGCCCTCGGCTCCAAATAGAGCTCTTCGGCCATACGCGTGGGACTTAAAGAAACAACCCTCCGAAGCCTTGGCGAAGGAGGGCAGATCGAACTTTTTTGGCCACACCCGCGGAACATAACCTATATCCGGCACGGACGCATCTACTGGCCTTCGAAATGACGCATCTGCGGCACGAAGTAGCCCCGGTCGTCCTGGGAGATCGTAAAGACGGCCGCAAGTTCTCCTCCATTCATCCTGCATCAAACCTCGAAAATCAATATCGCGCTCACCCCAATCGCTTAACCCCATACCTGTCAAAGATTCTATCTGTCGAAATAATTTCCAGATCCGTTCTCATTGCCTGGGCAACTAAGAGCCTATCAAAGGGATCTCGGTGAATGAGGGAGAGATTTTCCACCGCCAGCACGTCCTCCAGCGCGATTGGCAAAAGGGCAAAGTCCGATCCGCAATGGCGTCGAATCAGATCAGCCACGGGTTCGCGAAATTCTAATTTTTTTACCGAAACCTTGATCGCCATCTCCCATGCGCTGGCTGCGCTGAAAAAAACCTCATTTTTACTATCCATGAGCTTCCTTTTGATATTTTGGGGAAGGCGACCGTCCCCCTCGGCAAACCAGATAAAGATTTGGGTGTCTAAAAGAAATCGACTCATTCCTTACATGTAATCTTTAAAATCCTCGAGCGGTTCGTTAAAGTCTGGAGCCATGTAGATCAGAGAACCTTTACTGGCCCCAAATTTTCTCGGCCCCTTGCTCTCTATCGGCCTTAACTCCGCCACCGGCTTCCCCCTCCTTGTCAGCACAATCGTGCCCTCCGCCTGGACCTGATCAACCAGGGTCGCAAGATGCGTCTTCGCCTCAAACAATCCAACTGTCTTCACATGAACAAACTAGTTTATCAAACCAGTTTGTCAAGAACTTAGGTTATTTTAACGATTCTTCCGCTCTGGCTCCCTGATTCCAGCGCCGCCAACTCCAAAATCTGCCCGACCACCTCCTCCGGCCTCTTTCCTCCCTTGTGCATTTCGGTGTCGAGGAACGGTGGCTCCACTGCGTTGATGATCACATCCACACCCTTCAGCTCGTAACCCACTGCCTTGGTCAACGAATCGAGAGCACACTTCGAGGCACAGTACGCCGACGCTTTCGGCAAATGTTTGATCGGAGCACTGATGTTCACGATCCGTCCAACCCCCCGCTGAATCATTCCCGGCAAAATCGCCCGGATCAGCAAATACGGACCCCGCACATTGGTGGCCATGATTTTGTCCCACTCCTCGATCGGCAACTCCTGCACCGCCTTCAGCCCGGTGATGATCCCCGCGTTGTTGATCAGGATCTCAATCGACCCCGTCTTCTCCGCCTCTTTCACCCCCTTCTCCACGGATTTTGGATCTGTGACGTCCATTTCCGCGGCCGTGCCCACACCTCCGGCCTTGGTTACCTCATTGGCGGTTTGTTGAATCCGCTCCTTTCTCCTCCCCGCACAGATCACCTTTGCACCCGCCTGCCCTGCCGCCACCGCCAGTGCCTTCCCCAGCCCAGATCCCGCTCCCGTGATAAGAATGATTTTATTTTTAAGATCCATCGCTTTTAACCTCCAATTAATGCGGTGACTTTGGCGGCAGCTTCCTCGACCACTTCCTTCGGCACCTTGGTGATGAAAACGGCACGCCGATCCCTCCAATCCAGACAACGCAGATGATCACTGAGAACAACGCCTTGGATCTCTAGTCCCGCGGGCAAGCTGCACTCAAAAGGGTAATCCTTCCTACGGCTCGTGATGGGGCAGATGAGCGCCAAACCGGTTCTCTGGTTATATGCACTCGGGCTTAATACAAGTCCGGGCCGATGTCCTGCCTGCTCCCTGCCCGCCTGAGGAGTGAAATTCAGCCAAACCGCATCGCCCCTCTCCGGGACATAGGATGCGGCCCTCACCAAACCTCGGACCCCCGGGGGGCACCCCAGTCGGTTTCCTTGTGTAACCCGTTCTTTTTGATTTTTCGGATCAGGGATTTGGCCTCAAAGGAGGGTTTCGCAGGCTGAATGGTCAGTTTGTTGTCGGCCAGGGAAAGCTGGACTGGGTCCCCTTGACGCACCTTGATTTGCCGAGCGAATCCGGCTGGGATCCGCAAAGCCAGGCTGTTTCCCCATTTTTGAAGCGCCACCTGCATGGATCTACATTGAATCTACTTTTGAGTCTGTCAACCGCCGCGATTGATTCTCTGCCAGCTCATGCTGTTTTTCCGCTTTCCAAGTCCGCCACCGCCGCGCGCTCCCTCGGTTCCAGTTGAAGCGTTTCGGTAGCCACGGATTCCCAAGTCATAAATAAAATTTGCCCGCGGCTTTCCCGCTTCAACCCCTGCTGAAAGGACAGGAAATTCAGGTTCTTTCCGGCAAGACCGTGGAGTTTGCCAACGTGCTGGCTTATCGACTCGAGCTATTTTCCGCTTTCCGAGTTTCGCTTTCCGCTTTTTCCATCCCGCCCTCGGCGCTCGGGGTGATCTCATTCGTCCCGGTGCTCGTTGGCGGCGGGGTGGAGACCACCGGCTTCGGATACGGCCAAAGGATGAACTCACTCCGGTCAAACCAAGGCCCCGCAGGCATCGCCATGGACGAACCTTCCCACTCCTTGCCCGGTTTGGATCGGACGGGAAAATATCCCGTCGCCCCCAACAAAGCCGCCTGTTGGGGCGGAGCGATGAGAAACTCGAGAAACTTGATCGCCATCTCTTTTTTGGGGGATGCCTCGGCAATGGCCATCACTTCGAAATCCACGATCGTCCCTGCTTGCAGTGCCGACCAGCGAATCAGTCCATTGCCCGCTTGAGGCTCCAGCACCAACCTCCAGGCAGGCAGATAGGTGAGCTGGACTCTTCCATCCTTCAATCCTTCCCAACACTCCTCCTCCGGGATCAGTTTGCCCGCAAGGGCCGACTCCGCCTGTTGCCGCGCCTGTTGTTGGTTGGGTTCCCCACCCAGATTGATCGATTTTCCCTGGGATTTGATCCAGAGCGCCGCCATCAGGTCAGGCTCGTTGGGGAAAAAACTTTGGGGCTCGCTGGCCCAACGGACAGGAGCGGCAAAAGCCACCTTGTGGGACGTTCCGGGGGCGACTTTTTTCATAAAAAACCAAGGGCTGATCCGCCACGGCCGGCTTTGCCTCCCCGCAGGATCATAGGCCTGCGCCAAAAAGGCCGGGTGGATTCCTTCGACGGGCACTTTCCCGCTGAGATCCGCCCAGAGCAGATTCTTGCCCATTTCCGGAAAGGTCCGGGCCTTGAGCAGGTAAACGTCTCCGTCCGCCGGCCAGCTTCCATCCGGCTGACGCGCCAAAGCCCGGAGTTCGACCTTGGGATAGCCCGGCGCGCCGGAAAAGGTGTCGATCCAAACTTGGGGGAGAGCCGGACCCTCCTGATACACCACCAGTTTGGCCGGAGTTGAAAAGACCGAGGAGACGGAGGGAGTCGGCAACCGGTCGGCTTCCGGAGCGGACGGATGGAACCAGTGGGCCAGCCCCAACCCCAGGCCGAGCACCAGCAGCAGGCCAAGGCCAATCAGCCCAGGGTTCTTTGACTCCGGCGGTTGGTGGGGGGATTCCATCCTTTTCAATCTTGCTGAAAAGCGTTGGGCGGAGAAGCGGCAAGATGGCATAAACGATCTGCCCCACCCACGGCACATCGGCTTGAGTAAGGAACGACCCTCACTGGCCGGGTCGTTTCTAGGGTTAAGTGAAAAGCGGTGCAAATCCGGCGGACCGAAAATGCTGGTCGGTGCTGGCAGCCTCCGTGAGGCCGAGATGTTTCATGCAGGCAAAACTGGTGCAATCCGTGAAGGAGAAAGGCTGGTCTTCATACTGCAGCATCCAATCCCTCGCTTGGGCAAAGAGCCCCGGCCCGATCCAGCTCAAGGTGATGATGCGCGAATGGTCCAAGAGGTGAAAAAGACGCCGTCGTTGGTGGGGTATCTTTCGCGCCACGAAAAGTGAACAGGCCTCATCCACGATGTAGTCCGTCAACACCAACCGACTTTTCTTTTTCGGCAACTCGCACATCGCCGCATGCCAGGGATCGTTCCGGTTGATCCAGGCGTAAACGCCGCTCGTATCCAAAAAAACCGTATCCTCAGCCATACACCGCGGCATCGATCCCCGCATTGTCCAAAGGTGGCAGGTCTTGGGCGCCATCTGCGAATTCGAGGGCAGGATCCCGTGCCAAGACTGGATGGGGAGGCGCGACGGGGGACAGACGCGCCAAGGGACGGTTCCGAAAGGTTAAAATCATCTCCTCGCCCCGGTCCAACGCCCGCTTCACTTTGCCAAATTTAAACCGCATGTCTTGAATCGATACCTTGGTCATATAGTTACCATAACCATAATGATTATTATGTCAATTGAATCGGTTAGTTTGAAAGATGTTTTAATCTAACCCCAAATGTTGTCCTAGAGAGGTAGAGGGGGCAAAATGAGAACCATGCCTAGGGAGGATTTGAAAATTCACGTTTGGATGGAGCAGCTCCGCCGGATGAGGGAGATGCAATATGCCTACCACAAGAAGTTCTTTCACGGTCTCTACTTCTTTCTCGTGCTGGTCATTGCCTGTCTTTTCTGGGACAGCCCCCTCTCCCTTGCCCTCGTACCTTTCCTGGTCATCACCGCCGGCACCCAATCCTGTTTCTACCTGCACTTCGTCGACTTCGCCCGTCTCCACGCCCGCTTTGTAGAGGGTCGTTTAAACAAGGCCTTGGGCAAAGGCACGCTTGTCGGATCCGAGATCGAGGATCTCTATTTCTACCCTATCGATGCCCCCAAGATTGGCGGCTTTGTCCCCTCCACTCCCCTCCGCTTCTTCAGCTTCTTCACCCTCCACTGGGTTGCCCTCTGGCTCGGCCTTGCGGCTTTTGCACTCTGGCGTCTTCTTCCCATGATGGGTTCTTGTGGCAGACACTACCTTTGCCTCCTAACCCTTTGGGGCGGCCTAAATCTTATCTATCTCGTTTGGTTCTTTGGTTCTCGGAACTGCGCTAAACAAATTCAGTCCCGTCTGGAAAGATCGACGAAAGCTGGCTACGGAGACTGATCCTGCAGATCGAAGAACTTGGAGAATTGGGCTGCAGCTTGGTCGCTTGGCTTCGCCGTGGACTTGACGAGATTGAGTATTGTGCCGGTGATATTCCCTTGAAATGAAATTAGGTTTTCGTCACCCGGTCTCACTGGATAGTTATCAATCCTCGAAAGACTTGTAGGCCGGGTGAATACAAAGGTTGCTTTGGTGATGCGGTTCGCAGCGGTGCTGATGGATCCTTCGACTCGATAATCCTCCATCGGTCTATCCTCCCTTTGTTCAAGCACATTTCTCAGCTGAACTGTCGCTTTTTTCGTTCTACTGTTAAAATTGTACAGCCCGTAATTTCCGGGAAAGAGATAAATCGAGTCATCCTTTCGCGGGCGTTGGGCGTGGATTTGCTGAAGTTGAGTGATCGCCCAGCTCGGCAATTGCCCGATAGGCATGGTTAGCTCTGCTCGCAACGGATCCGCCCCGACTTTCCTTGCGTTGAAACAAACACTTATGGCATTGCTGGGGCTATCGTTCTGACCCCAAAACCAAAGCTGGATCGGGACTTGAAACTTGATGGTGGAGACCGTTTCGACCCGGTTGAATTTCGGCCGCTCATTCTTCCAAACCAGCTTGGGGATCGTGATCTCCGCATTCCCATCCCAGATCGTATCCGCCAATGGATTGGGCTTCCACTACACACACAGAAAAAAGGCTCAAACAAGTTACCCCAAGGAGATGCGGGAGGGTCCGAATCATTGTTTTTATGGGACGGGTCCCAGCAGGGTGCTGGAACTCGACAACCTTGCGAGGCGGTCTTTTTCCCCAAACCCCTCCTCCCCCGTTTTTAGGCGTTCCACGGAAACTAGGCGGTCCGTTTTGGTGAAAACCCCTGCGCAGGTGACGGTCGCCGGTCTCGGGTCCAGAAGGTAGCGGGCATGTTCCAGATCCACCCTTTGGTAAAGAAGGTTGGCCATGCCGGTAATCGTCAGGGTCTCGCTGAATTTGTTCTTTTTATAGGTGTAGCGGGCGTTGGCTATGGCATCCGGTGCTGGGTAGCGGACATCGGCCCCGAATTTTCCCAACAAGGTTTTCCTGGCTTTGTCCACCAGTCCCTCCCCGAAAAATTTTGCCCGGGTTTCGGCGGAAGGCGGCACGAGTTCCCCGATCGCCCAGAAGTATTTATGCCCCACACGCTCCCCATTCTTGATCTCATGGGCTGGGTTTAAGACATAAATCACGCTGAACGTCGTCTCGCTGGGAAACCAGATCTCCACCGGCAGGTTCACCAACTGCACCCTTTTCATCGAGCTCTCCTTCACCCCATACACGTACCGGGCCAGCTCGGGGAGCTTAACGGCGAGTTTCCCCTCCCAGATGGTGTCCTGGAACTTCGGCGTCTGGCAATAAAGATTGGCCGCTCCCCAAACGATTCCTAAAACCAGCAGCCATCTCCATCCATGACTGCGCTGAAGAGACATTAAAAACCTGTACTCCCCTGTTTGAGCCCTTCAACAGAAACCCTGTTGGCTGTCTTGCTGAAGGTTCCTGTAAAAGTGACGATTCCAGGATTAAGTTTCCATCCATCCCCCTGCAAATCCAACCCTTGCACCGGGAACACGGCGGTGCCTTGAATCGTCAAGGTCTCCCGGCTGCCTGCTTTTTTGAAACTGTAGGAAGCGGTGACAGTCATTTCGGGAGAGTCGTCCTCCTCACTTTGGGCGGTGCCAGACAATTTTTTTCTCAATAAATCTACGTTACCCGTACCCGTCCAATAGGTCAGCATGGGGTTCGCCGGACAGGGATTGGCTCCCACCACCACATCGTAAAGATGGGCATCGTAGACCATGATGCCGTCCCTTCCATCAGGAGTGCTCGCACGGCTAGTCCGATTGTTAAAGACGATGCAAAACGTGTTAGCGGAAGGAAACCAGATTTCTGCGGGAATGGCGTTGGCGGTGGCTCCGGTCACAGAGGCTCCCTTCACGTTATTCTGGTAATGAGCAACTTCTTTGGTTTTGCCAGTCAGGGTGCCCGCCCAGATGGTGTTGGCAAAGGCAGGCGTTTGCGCAGAACCAGAATGACCAACCAGACCCACCGCTAGGATGAAGTATTGTGCATATTTCATATTTATTCTTTTTTAAAGCGGGCCATCCAGGAAGATATCCACGCCTACGGTGGAGGGCTTGCGGCTGGATTTCGTGAGAGTGGCCGTTGCCGTGGTGTTTTTACCCGTGGTTTTAAGCTGATACGGACCAATGGGGTTTTTCGTTTGGGTGAAAGTCAGAGATGAACTCAAGGTGGTTCCCTTCAAGGTAAATGAGCCCGTGACCAATTGCCTGGCATCGGGAAAAATCCACTCAAAATCATATCCACTACGATCTTCCGTATCGCGTTGTTCTGCGGTGAAAGTATATTTATTCCCCTTCTTGGCATAGCTTCCGGTCTGAATTTCAAAAAGGTCACTGCCATAAGGAACCACTGAAACTCCAGAAAGCAGTCCAACCCGGGCTTCGGAAGGAATCTCCCATTCACCGATCAAAGGTTGCAGTTCGCCTCTCATGGGATCCGCACCCATATCCCTTTGCCGATAAACAATCAGGAATTTTGAATCACTCCAGAACCATACTTCGACAGGGAACACAAAAGTTAACTTTGTTATGGTTTGAGGATAAGGAAGAGGATTCCCATTCTGATCGCAGGCGGTCAAAGCAGGAACCGTGACTCTGGCATTGCCAGACCAGATCGTGTCTGCGAGTTGCGCCTGACCCATTGCACAGCCCAAGAAAAGGGTGATACATACAAAAAGAGCCGTCTTTGATTTATTCATTGAATAAATCTTAATTCTTGAGATCTTATTTGCAAGTGAATAGCTCGCGATCATGGGTCGCCCATTTGATCGAAATATCGATCGCAGGGGTGATTTTCACGGCCTTGGTTTTTTTGGGCCTTTACGCTTTCGATTTTCGAATCACGACCGCCAATCAAGCGAATGCCCCAAAAGGGACAAGCCGCGCCATCCTTCCACATTCCGCAGATACTAGCTCCAAGATCGATGACCCCGTGATCACTACCACCATTCCCTCGCAAGACGAGCTGATCCGCCAACTGATCAACGCCAACCGTCAGCCCAAAAAGAACGACACTCCCCGCACCCTCGCCCCTTGGGAAAAACAGGTCCGCGAGATCACCCATCAAACCCTTCCTGCAGAGGAAAAAACCCGCCGCCTATTGGCCTTGGCCAAAACTCTCAGCGGAGAGGAGCAATCCCGAGTTTACGCCACCGCCACCTCCGTCGCTCCACCTGCCATGTTCCAACAACAGCTCTACCCCATGATCTGGAATCCCAATACCCCGGCACCCGTTGCCCGCGTCCTCGCCACCGGAGTCATCACGCAGCCCGATTCATTCAAGTTCCCCGCCCTCCTTGCACTTTTGAAACATTCCGATGAGGACACCCGGGCCATGGCCGAAAGCGTCCTCTGGGCCTACTTTCCCGACGAACCCCCCAACAACTATCCTCAAGCCATCCAACGCTTTTTAAGCGGAAACTATTAAGCATTCTTTCAGTTCCAGAAAGTAGACATCTTTTTAGGCTTCCACTTTGAGCTCATAACTAATATCCCAAAAGGGGTATTTTTATTTAAATATATTTTCGGTTTCTATTGAAAATAATCATTGTGAGTCCAACATATTTTTATGAATAAATACGCGTTCGCTTGTATCACCAGCTTGTTCTTTTTGTTCCAACCTCTCCATGCTGGAGGACCTTGGCTTGTTTACAAAGCCGTGATTGATGGCCAAGGCTCCATTTTTCCTCTCAATCTAGCGTACGATAATGGGCCTCAATTTGCATTCACGGAACAAGATTCGGATGAGGAAGTGAATCTCAAATACAATACGAAGACAAAAAAGATCTGGAAGCTGATGTACGATGGGGACAACACTTCGAGCGGCAGCATTCAAAACCAGTGGCATCGCCTGAGCTGGGGCAGACAAGGCAACACCTTTGGTCTTTTGTATTCCCAGTACGAAGTTGTTGGTGCTGAAGGCACGGCAGACCATGGTGTCTATTTTGCAACAGGCACCTGCGTTGCTTGGCCGAACAAGGGGAAAAGCATCGGAGTCACGGGCAAATATCCGCAGACCCTAAAATTTCAGATGCTCCGGCTCGATGGGGGTTGGAATGGCTCTGCACTGGGCACTGGATCGCGCCAGCTTAAACAGTGGAATTTAATAGGTACTCTCGATATTGCCTTAACCAAGGCTCTGAATGATGCCCGTGGCACCCTATCGACCAACCTCGACGCCAAGAACTGGATCATCAACTACTTCGTCACAACCTTGCGATACACTCAAACAGCGGATGTGAACGAGTATTGATTTCTAGGTCGTTATACTTTTTTCCTTAGCGCAACTGGAAGGGTACAATTTTCTACTCCTCCCAAGAGAGAAGCTCTTCAGAGGGGGTTCACCTGCTTTTCACTAATTTGCCAAAGGCGAATTTCGGCGCCCCCAATAATTTCGGACCATGCGGACCTCGAGGATTCGGCGATTGAGAAAAGACCGCCTTTGTAATTGATATAACTCCATTTTTTAGCACGAAAGTCCCGCTCGTAGAGCTTCTCGCCCCACTATAGGTCCAGAGACTGGAAGCCCCAACACGAGTACGATCACAGTTAAAGGAATAGGAACCTGCTGATCGGCCCCGCGCATAGATTCCTCGATGCACAGTAGAGTTGCTCTCGTTCCCGGGGAATTCACCCCAGAAAAGAAGGTATTTTTGATTCGTCGGATCTCCTCCGTTTTTATCCCTGCGACCTACCACAAGAAGATTTTCATTATCCAAAAACCAAATCTCAAAAGGAACCTGCACTTTCAACCCTTGGATCGTTAGGTCGCTCTTCGGAATGCCATCCACACATGGTTGGAGAGAAAGGTTCGAAACAGTGGTATACCCCTCCCAGATGGTGTCGGCCAGCTGGGAATAGCCGGAGCCATGAAGAACAAACCCCAGGACAACCTACAAAGGGATTCGGCGGAACCAACTCATCTTAAGGATCGGTGAGATAGCCAGGCTCGTCTTTGGCCAGACTGGGTTTGCGATTGGTCTTCGTCCAAACGGTATTTTCAAAAACCGGATACTTGTTTCCGATAAACCTGACTCCATCAAAACGTTGGGCAAAATATTCGCCGGGGTTAGCCGGGTCCTCGTAGGCTTGGCCTGTTTGCAGATCCCAGGAGTCGGTTAAAAGGACGACCTTTTGGGTTGTGAGTTTGCTCCCCTTTACTGAAAATTTGCCCGAATATTGGGACATTTGTCCAGCGTAGCCCCAGCCCCAAGGGGAGTTTGCCAATCGAAGATTTCTTCCCAAAAAAGTTCCTTTGCCGGATCTCAAGGTATAGGTGAAGGATCGGGAAAATTCCGGCTCACTGTTGTTGTAATCCCAACCCTCATACTCTCCTTTGCGACTGTTCCGGGCAGGATCAAACCTGTCGTTCCGAAAAACTATCCCAAAATGAGTTTCATCCCAAAACCAAATCTCGAAAGGAAAGGAAGTCCGACCACCTATCACGACCGGATAGTCCATCAAAAGGCGATCCCGCATCCCCTGAACATTGACATTACGAATGACTTGCGTCCCCTCCCAGATCGTGTCCGCGAGTTGCGCATACCCTGCCGAAATGCTAAGGATGGCTAAAATCAGTGCTTTTTTTACTAGTCTCGTTTGTATAAAGTTTAACTCATTTCTTCCTTAATTGTCAACTTATGAGTAAAAGATCTTCTATTCGGACCTACGGGATCGTTGTCGTAGCAGCCCTATCCGCTGGACTTCTGCTCGGAATGTTCATTCATGCCTTTACGTTTCGCCTCGACCCACCTTCTGTCCCCAAAGGGTCAAAAGACAGGTGCACCACAACTTCCTTTCATCCCGATACGGCAGAATCCAGCTCCTCAACGGGTGTCGATCTCTCCTCCTCCAAGCATTTGGTGGAGGCTCTCTTTCCAGGGGCGCGCATTGGCGGAGGCGATAAAAAAACTCCTCTAGATCCAACCGCTCTCCAGATCCAATCCATCATTCGAAGTCCTGTCTCCAGTTATCAAAAAGTAGCCT